>LSQX01151912.1_pt1 | contig 290428 bp, 265 predicted proteins | sample 654561 | NCBI WGS metagenome assembly LSQX01 (sample SAMN04489861, study PRJNA283612) | anaerobic digester metagenome | isolation source: 4 biogas reactors fed with cattle manure at either 37C or 55C with and... | place: Denmark: Kongens Lyngby | collected 2014 | reverse complement strand
AGCAAACAGCAAACAGCAAACAGCAGCTATGCTTATCAAGCAGATCTAACATAACAATAGATTAAATATAAATTAAGTCAAAAAAGAATAATTTTTTTCAAAAAATTATTTACTACTGTAAACTTCAAAGAATTTATATTTCTGGAGATTAATATGGAAAGCATAGAGCTGGTATTTACCATACTCGTTGCTATTCTTGTCAGTGGCCTAATTGGCAAGGTTTTGCCATGGGGGCTTCCTTTACCATTAATACAAATAGGTCTTGGCTTCATTATTTCCGGCGTCTTTGATGAAGGTATCCTTTTAAATCCTGAAGTTTTCTTCCTGCTGCTTATACCACCGCTTTTGTTTCTTGATGGCTGGAGAATACCTAAAGATGAATTATGGCGCGATAAGGCGGGGATTTTTCAACTTGCTTTTGGGTTGGTTATTCTTACTGTTTTTGGCTTGGGTTATATCATCCACTGGATGATTCCTGCAATGCCATTGCCTGTTGCATTTGCGCTTGCTGCCATTGTATCTCCCACTGATCCTGTAGCTGTTCAAGGTATTACCAGGCGTTTGCCTGTGCCCAGACGTTTAATGTCAATTCTTGAAGGAGAAGCACTTTTTAATGATGCCAGTGGTTTAGTGGCCTTCAGAATGGCTGTTTTGGCAGCGATGACGGGGGTATTTTCAATTTCACAGGTGGTGACCTCTTTTATTTGGGTAGCGGCAGCCGGTATTTCGATGGGTCTTATCACTACCTGGTTACTTTTCCTAATGCACCAACGTATTTATTATTTTTTGGGTGAAGATCAAGGAGCAGAAATTCTTTTAAGCTTGCTGACACCTTTTGCCGCTTATGTGCTTGCGGAAGCTATCGGTGGTTCAGGTATTTTGTCATCGGTGGCAGCGGGTTTGGCCATGAGTTCTTTTGAGTTGTCGGGTCGGATTTCACCCATGACCCGAATGCGGCGTACTGCTATGTGGGATCTTTTGCAGTTTACGCTAAACGGGTTCATGTTCATATTATTGGGGGAGCAATTACCGACCATTTTTAATGAGGCCATTGATTTGGTAACTCAAACAGGACATTACAATCCTTGGTGGTTGTTGATGTATGCCATTGTTATTTGCCTTTCCCTGACAGGTTTTCGATTTATTTGGGTCACTGTCTGTATTTATGTCCCCTATTTGTGGGCACGAAATGGAAAGCCTTCCTCTTTACCGCAGTGGCGTCATATTTTAATTTTGTCTTTTGCCGGTGTGCGTGGTGCTGTGACATTGGCAGGTGTAATGACGCTTCCTTTTTTATTGCCCGATGAATCCGAATTTCCCGGGCGTGACCTGGCTGTTTTTCTGGCTGCTACGGTCATTATTATTTCTCTTATCGCTGCAAGTATTGCGTTACCCTTGTTATTGAAAGATATATCACCCAGTAAAGAATTTATGATCAGTTATTCCAATCAAAAGAAAATGGCCATCAAGGTTGCCAGTGAGCAAGTGAACATGCATCTTGATTCAGTCATTGCCAATCTGGAGAAAAATGATAATTTTGATGCCAAGTTTTATGAAGATGTTAAAACCAGATTAATGACTGATTTCGTGAATGGGTTTCAACCCGAGAGCGAAGAGCAAAATCTTGAATATGATAAATACCAGGTTGAACGTATGCTGCGCCTGGCTTTGATTGATCGTGCCCGTATCAGTATTTATCAATTAGCCCGGGAAAAGAAAATCTCGGACGAACTTGCCAGGGAGTTGGTTGAAAGACTTGATTTTGATCACATACGCTTTAGCTGATTGCTTTGCAAGGCGGAACTTGAAAAGCTAATGGAAATTATTGGGTGATGATTCTTGTCAATTAGATGGGCTCATTCCTGATTTGTGCAATTTTTGTTTCAATACCATACTTTTTGATTTTCATATATAGGGTGCTTTTGGCGATACCCAAATGTTTTGCGGTTAATGTCATGTTGCCATGATGTAATGCCAGTGCTTTTTCAATTGAGATAAGTTCTGCCTGCTGAAGCAGTCCCGTATCGGGCATAGAAGTTGCATAAGTGGAAGGGATATCGATTTTCCTGATGGTTGAGAGGATCTGTTCAGGAATATCTGCAGGTAATAAGTCATTGCTTTGACTCATCAAGTACATGTTTTCAATGGTGTTCCTTAATTCCCTGATATTGCCCGGCCAATTATATTCATCCAGTATTTTTAAGGTTTCGGGGTTTATCTTTTTGGATCCATAGCCATATTTATGTTCTAGTATGCCCAGGAAGTAATCAACCAGGATGGGGATATCCTCTTTAATTTCTCTTAGTACCGGTATATGGATACTTGTGACAGAAATACGGTAATAAAGATCCATTCGAAAACGTCCTTGTGATACTTCCTCCTGTAAATCCCGGTTGGTGGCTGTGATTAATTTGAAGTTGATTTTTCTGGGCTTGTTTTCTCCGATCCTATAAATCTCACCTTCTTCCAGAACCCTTAAAAAATGCGGTTGTAAATCAAGTGGCATTTCACCAATTTCATCTAAAAACAAGGTACCGCCATTTGCTGCTTCCACTTTGCCGATCATTCCTCCTTTTCGAGCCCCGGTAAAAGCGCCTTCACAGTAACCAAATAATTCGCTGGCCAGTAGATCCGGAGTTAAGCCGCCACAATTCAAGGCAACAAAAGGTCTTTTATCTGCGGTTTCTGTATCGTTAGCCTGATGCATTCCTCTTACGAAGTTTTCTTTGCCGACACCGGTTTCACCATGAATCAAGACCGGGACATTGGTTTTTGCCAATAATTGTGCTTTTTCTATGGCTTTTTTTAAGGGGGGAGACTGACCGATGATCTGGTTAAATCCTCTGTCTTCAGTGGGCTTATCAGAACGGTGAGCAGAAAGTTGCCTGGATGGGGCTTCCGGTTTATTGCTTCGGATAGGACTGGGGATAGTCAGGACAGTACCAATGCGTTCACCTTCATTGATAACGGGTTCGATCCAGTCGTCTTGTAGCCATTCTGGTTTTTGTGTTGGATGAACGTTACTGATTTGATTCAAATCCAGGGAAAAAAGAGATTCGGATTTATTCAGATCCAATTTGATATTTTGTGCCAGCAAGGCTGAGTTAACTTGTTCATTCAGCTTAATCGGGCGACCTCTTCGGTCACAAATGATAATACCGTCATTACTGCCAGAGAATCTGGCAACGCTTTGTTCCAGTAATTGATAACGAAACCTGAGCTCTCTTTTGGCTAGTGCGCTTTCAATACGGCTGGCAGTCGTGGCCACCAGGGCCAGGCTATGGGGGCTGAATGTATGTTTCAGGCCCGAAATATCAATGGCTCCCAGTGTTTGTCCATCATAGGGGTCACGAATGATAGCAGCTGTGCAAGTCCACTCCCGGACACCGGAACAGAAATGTTCAGCGGCATGGACCTGGACAGCTTGTCCTGTCATAAGGGCCGTGCCAATGGCATTGGTACCAGTACGTAATTCATTCCAGTTATAACCGGTTGTTAGCTGGATGGATGCAGCAGCATCAAGACCACGAGGATCACCTTCAATGGATAAAATGACGCCTTCCGGATCAGTCAGAATCATTACGCTCCCGGTTTCAGCTAAAAAATCCCTGGCCATCATCATGACCGGTTGGCTGGCTGTGACCAGTTCTGAATGCCGTTGCTGAAGTATTAGCAGTTGATTATCTTCCAGCACTGAAGGTGGGTGCAGGTGCACAGGGTCAATTCTGGCATCAAGACATCGTCTCCAGGAATCATTGATTAAACGTCTTAGGGCATTGGGTGCGGGAGAATGACCATTCATCACACTTTCCCATGCGGAAATCACACGATTATCGTTGTCAGGGTTAGATAAACGCTGACTTTTGATTGAGCCTGTCATATTGTCTCCGGCTGAACTTGATGCTATATGCTTGATAGTTAGTTACAGCTCAATGATGCGTTTTTTGTTTTGATTGCCTTGGTCGTACTGCTTGTTTTGACTTCAAAAAATACATATTACGCATCGTTTTTTAATTCTTTTTCGACTATAGCTTTTTCCATCTTCAGACGCAACCTGGAGGTTGTGTTAAAGAGGGGGTGCTGTCCATTTATTTATGCTGATTTAATTATATTCAGTATTAACCCTATTGTCCGGATATTGGTTGAAATGAGTATGAGCGTACGGAAATCGAACGTACGAATTTCATTTTAATGAAATTGATTGTTTTTTATGCTAGATGGTTTTTTAAATTTTTCATATATGAATCAATTGATTGGGATTTCAAAAGCATAATTGGCACGGGTTTTGCTCATACATCGATGTGACAGATGATTCTGTTATCAAAGGAGCGGAATCCTTGAGGAAGTAATGAAAGGAATTCCAGAGCAAAAGAGAATAATTATTCAGGAGATGTGTTATGCGGACTGAATCCACTCCCGTACAGGTTATGGGTATTGATGCAGGCGGTACGATGACCGATACATTCTTTGTCAGCAGTGACGGTCGGTTTGTCGTTGGCAAGGCGCAAAGTAATCCGGCCGATGAGGCCCAAGCCATTTATGAGTCTTCCAATGATGCGCTGGCTGCATGGAATCGAAGGGTTGAGGATGTTTATCCCGAGCTGTTAACCTGCGTTTATTCCGGTACGGCCATGCTGAACCGGGTGGTGCAGCGTAAAGGGCTTGATGTGGGCTTGATGTGCAACAAGGGGTTTGAGGACGTGCACTCGATGGGACGCGCCTTGCAAAGTTATTTGGGCTACGCACTGGAAGATCGTATTCATCTGAATACACACCGCTATGATGAACCATTGGTTCCGTTGTCCCGTACCCGCGGTGTTACCGAACGTACTGATGTGCAAGGCAAGGTGGTTATTCCACTTAATGAGGATGATGTCCGCAAAGCAACCCGTGAGCTGCTTGCAAAGGGTTCGCAGGCAATTGTCATCAGCTTGTTGCAATCGCATAAAAATGGGGACAATGAACGCAGGGCCAGGGATATTTGTCTGGAAGAACTTGCAAAACTGGGTTCGGATATTCCAGTTTTTGCAACGGTAGATTATTACCCGTCACGCAAGGAAAGTCATCGTACTAATACCACTGTTCTGGAAGCTTATGCTGCCGAACCTTCCCGTAAAACGCTTAAAGGTGTAAGTGACCGATTCAAGCAACATGGCGGTAAATTTGACTTGCGTGTGATGGCCACTCATGGTGGCACGATTGGCTGGAAAGCCAAAGAGCTGGCGCGTACCATTGTATCGGGTCCTATTGGCGGCGTTATTGGTTCCAAGTTTTTAGGTGAGTTGCTGGGTTACGACAATATTGCCTGTAGTGATATTGGTGGCACCAGCTTTGATATGGCCATGATTACCAAAGGCAGTTTTGCCATTAAATCAGATCCGGACATGGCTCGCCTGGTTCTGTCATTGCCACTGGTCGCCATGGATTCGGTGGGGGCGGGTGCGGGCAGTTTTGTGCGGATTGACCCATACAGCGGCTCCATCAAGCTGGGTCCGGACAGTGCCGGTTATCGTGTGGGCATGTGTTGGCCGGAAAGCGGTCTGGATACCGTGTCTGTTTCCGATTGTCACGTTGTGCTGGGTTATCTGAATACGGAAAACTTCCTGGGTGGGGCGATCAAGCTGGATGTGGAGAGGGCACGGCATTATCTTAAAGTACAAATTGCAGATCCTCTGGGATTGTCTGTCGAAGATGCGGCGGCAGGGGTGATTGAATTGCTGGATTTGCAGTTGCGAGAATACATGCGCTCCACGATTAGCGCCAAAGGGTATAACCCGGCCGATTTTGTTTGCTTTTCTTATGGCGGTGCCGGTCCTGTACATACCTATGGCTATACCGAAGGTCTGGGATTTGAGGATGTGGTCGTGCCTGCCTGGGCTGCCGGATTTTCAGCGTTTGGCTGTGCCTGTGCCGAGTACGAGTATCGCTATGACATGAGTGTGGACGTTGCCGTACCTCCCGGGTCTTCAGATGAGGTCAAGCAACAAGCGGGTATTACGCTTACAAAGGGCTGGAATGAATTGGCTGAAAAAGTGATTGAAGAGTTTGTGATCAATGGCTTCAAGCCTGAGGACGTCATGCTTCGTCCGGCCTATAGCATGCAGTTCCTGGGCCAGTTGAATGATCTTGAAATTGACTCTCCCATCAGTGCGGCATCAAGCGTTGAAGACTGGGAAAAAATGGTGGCCGCTTTTGATGAAACTTATGGTCGGGTGTATGCCACTTCCGCCAGTTCGCCAGAGCTTGGTTTTGGTGTTACCAAAGTCATTATGCGTGGTAGCGTTATATCACAAAAGCCTGAGTTGCCCGAGGAGGAGCTGTCAGGTAAAGAGCCGCCCAAAGAGGCCCTGATTGGTAAGCGTCCGTTTTACCGGCATAAAAAATGGCATGACGCGGATGTATGGTCAATGGAGGCCCTGAAGGCGGGTAATCATATTGTTGGCCCCGCGGTGATTGAATCTGATGCCACCACTTTTGTGGTGCCAAAAGGGTTTGAAACCACACTGGACAAACATCGCCTGTTTCATTTGAAAGAAGTGAAATAAATAAAGTTAAGGAGACACAACATGAATATGATGTCAATGAAACAAGTCGGGCTGGGGAACTTATTGGGTAATGGCATGACGCTGAAAGCACATCGTGATGCCGTTTTGGCCAGAACTAAAGAGAGCGGTTATTACAACGCGCTTGAAACACTGGCGTTCAAGGAAAGCGATCCGATCAGTTATGAAAAAATGTTTTCAAGGTTACGTGGGGGGCTGGTGCATGCCCGTGAAACCGCCAAGAAAATTGCCGCTTCACCTATCGTGGAGCAGGAAGGCGAATTGTGCTTTACCCTGTATAACGCCGCCGGTGACTGTATTCTGACTTCGACCGGTATTATCATTCACGTGGGCACCATGGGTGCAGCCATTAAGTACATGATCGAGAATGATTGGGAAACCAATCCAGGCATTAATCCGGGTGACATGTTTACCAATAATGACTGCTCTATCGGCAACGTACACCCTTGTGATATTGCCACGATCGTACCCATTTTCTGGGAAGGCAAACTGATTGGCTGGGTGGGTGGAGTCACTCACGTCATTGATACGGGCGCGATCTCTCCAGGCTCGATGTCCACCGGGCAAACCTCCCGTTTTGGGGATGGCTACATGACGACCTGCCGCAAAACGGGTGTGAATGATGAGCCATTACGTGACTGGCTGCATGAAAGCCAGCGCTCAACCCGTACACCCAAATATCTGATTCTGGACGAACGTACCCGGATTGCCGGCTGTCATATGATTCGTCAACTGGTTGAAGAGGTGGTTGAGTCCGAAGGGGTGGAGGCTTTTGAGAAGTTTGCCTATGAAATTATTGAGGAAGGTCGCCGTGGCCTGCAATCCCGCCTGAAAGACATGACCATTCCAGGTGTTTATCGCAAAGTGGCCTTTGTTGATGTTCCCTATAACCATGAGGATGTTCAGTTAACGGCTTCTTACGCCAAAATGAATACCATCATGCATGCTCCCACCGAGTTGACCATCCGGCCAGATGCCAGCTGGCGCATGAACTTTGAAGGAGGAAGTCGCTGGTGCTGGCACAGCTTCAATGCCAACCAGGTGGCTTTTACCAGCGGTATCTGGGTCATGCTAACGCAAACACTGGTGCCAACCCAACGGATTAACGATGGTGCTTATTATGCAACGGAATTCAATATTCCCAAAGGCACCTGGATGAACCCGGATGATCGCCGGACGGCCCACTCGGATGCCTGGCACTATCTGGTTTCCGCCTGGACAGGTATGTGGCGGGCAATGAGCCAATCTTATTTCAGCCGCGGTTATCTGGAAGAGGTAAATGCCGGTAATGGTAATACCAGTAACTGGCTACAGGGTGGGGGTATCAACCAGGATGGGGAAATTCATGCAGTTAACAGTTTTGAAACGGCGGCAACCGGTACCGGTGCCTGCGCGGTCAAGGATGGCCTGAATCATGCCGCAGCGGTTTGGAATCCTGAAGGAGATATGGGTGATATTGAAATTTGGGAAATGGCCGAACCCTTGTTGTTTATGGGACGTAACGTAAAAGCCAATTCGGGTGGTTATGGCAAATACCGGGGTGGATGTGGACTGGAAACCCTGCGTATGGTCTGGCATGCCCAGGACTGGACCATGTTCTTTTCGGGTAACGGTTATATGAACAGTGACTGGGGACTGATGGGAGGTTATCCGGCAGCCACCGGTTACCGTTTTGAAGCACATAATACCGATCTTAAAGCCCGGATTGAACAGAAACTTTCTATTCCACTGGGAGCAGACAGTAACCCGAGTGAACCGGATTATGAGCGTCATATCAGTGCGACTGCCCAGATTAAACGTGATAAGCAATGCATGACCACGGAAACCATTTTTGAGGATCATGACCTGTACCTGAACTATATCCGTGGCGGTCCGGGCTTTGGTGATCCGCTGGATCGTGAGCCGGCAGCCATTGCCCGTGACCTTAACAACCGTTTCGTGTTACCTGAATTTGCCCGGAAGGTTTATGGTGCGGTTATTGACAAAGATGCCGAAGGCAACTGGGTGGTTGATTCTGAGAAAACAACGGTACGACGTGCTGAAATTCGCAAGGAACGGTTGCAGCGTGCGGTACCTACCCGTGAATGGATGAAGGAAGAGCGTGAGCGGATCCTGACCAAGAGTGCTTCAGTTCAGGTACGTCATATGTACTCAACCAGTTTTGCCTTGAGTGAGAAATTCACCAATGAGTTCAAGCAATTCTGGGACTTGCCCGAAGCGTGGTCATTGCCGGAATCCGAGTTGGGCGTTCCTTCATTTGGATCAACCTATCGCAATGACATTTCAGAAATGCCGGGCGTCAGTACCGTTGTTCTGGTTGACGAATAAAGCAGGATCATGGCCTTGCGAATCGTAAGGCCATGAAATAAAAAAGATCAAGGAGATAAGTTATGTCAGTATTTACAAGAGAACAGGTTAATAATCTGGTGGATGGCAAGCTTGATTGGGACACCACCCTTCGTATGCTGCAAACCCCCAAGGACAAAGAACGTTTTGAACTGTACCTGAGCGTACTGCAAGACAAGGTTTCCTGGAAAGACAGGATCATCCTGCCATTGGGGCCTCATCTATATATTGCGCAATCCCAGTCTACCGGACAATGGGTGAACAAGTGCAGCTGTGGTCATGAGTTTGGTGATTACCGCCATAACTGGAAAATGGATGCGGCCATTTATGTGCGGGATACCCCCGAAGCCATGCAGGAAATTTACCCTGAGTTGATGGCGCCCGATACAGACTGGCAGGTATATCGGGAGTATTACTGTCCGGAATGTGGGGTGTTGCATGACGTGGAAGCGCCCACACCATGGTATCCGGTCATTCATGATTTTGAGCCGGATATTGAATCGTTCTATAAAAACTGGTTGGGTCTGCCTGTTCCTGACCGGGTTGATTAACCCTTTAAAAGCAGGGTTTAAGAAATAAGGTTTTAATAAATATTAACCGCGGTCTGTGAATCCTGTACAAAAAAACTGATTCACAGATTGCGGTTTTATTTTGGTGGAGTCGAGTTAATCAAAACTGGCGGGAACCCAGTGCTTCTTTGATTTTTTGATCAGTTTTGTATTGGCTGAGGGAATAGACTGCCCATATGCTGGCGGGAACCCAGCCAATAAGGGTTACTTGCAGTATCAGGCAGATAATGTCGGCAATAGGACGACCTATGGTAAAAAAGGTCAACCATGGTAAGCGTAAAGCAATAATGGCCCCAAAAAAATCATGAATCTTTTCATTGCAAGGTGTTTTTGAGAAATAAAAAACTTCAGCTTGACGTAGGTGCCCGTTGTCGATAAATTTGAATTTATTTCAATTAAGAACTCAATGTGGAGCAGTCATGAAATACCGGAATCTTGGCAACAGTGGTTTGAAAGTATCCCCACTGGTATTGGGAACCATGATGTTTGGCGGGCAAACCAGCGAAGCGGAATCACACCGGATTATTGCCGATGCCAAAGACCGGGGCATTAATTTCATTGATACAGCTGATGTTTATAATAATGGGGAATCTGAAGCGGTGGTTGGTCGGGCCATTGCCAGTAACCGTGATGACTGGGTTCTTGCAACCAAACTGGGCAATGTGTTTGGCGAAGGGGTTAACCAGCGTGGCATTTCTCGCAAATGGATTTTTCAGGCGGTTGAAGCCAGCCTGAAACGCTTGGGAACCGATTACTTGGATATTCTGTATTTGCACCGGGAAATACCCGATGCGCCATTGGAGGAGGCCATCCGTGCGCTTGCTGATCTGATCAGGCAAGGAAAAATCCGGTATTTCGGGGTGTCCAATTTCAGGGGGTGGCGTATTGCCGAAACTGTCAGGTTGGCTGATCAGGCTGGTATTGATCGACCAGTGGCCAGTCAGCCTTTGTACAATCTGGTCTCCCGTGTTGCCGAGGTTGAGCAATTGCCTGCCGCTGCCCATTACGGTATTGGTGTTGTGTCATACAGTCCTCTGGCACGGGGTGTTTTAACTGGTAAATATGACCCGGATACTGCGCCACCGGCCGATTCGCGTGCCGGTCGCAACGACCGTCGTATCATGCAAACAGAATGGCGTCGGGAGTCATTATTGGTTGCGCAGCGTATCAGGCAGCATGCCGAATCAAAAGGCATTTCAGCCGCTGATTTTTCCCTGGCATGGGTACTGAATAATCAACTGGTCAGTTCCGTTATTGTGGGACCCCGTACTTTTGAGCAGTGGCAGGCCTATCAGCGAGCCCTTGACTATCAACTGACCACCGATGACGAAGCGTTGGTGGATGAGCTGGTGGTAACGGGGCATTGCTCTACACCTGGGTATAATGATCCTGGACATCCCGTTATAGGCAGGGTGCCTTATTCTGTTGCCTGAAATAACCAAAAACATTTCCAATGATTTTTACTTATGAAAAACCCTTTGCCTTTGTGGACGTTGAAACAACGGGGGGTGTGATCGGGCAAGATCGACTGACTGAAATCGCGGTTATCCGTTATGATGGCAAAGAAGTTTCCACCTACCAGACCCTGATCAATCCAACCTGTCATATCTCCGGTTTCATTGAAAACCTGACGGGTATCAGCAATGAAATGGTGGCCAAAGCCCCCCTTTTTTCTGAAGTGGCTGAAGAAATTCGAACCTTGCTTGATGGCCATATTTTTGTTGCGCACAATGTGCGGTTTGACTACAGCTTCATTAAAAGTGAATTCAAACGGATCGGCATTGATTTCAAAGCGCCCAAGTTGTGCACGGTCAAGCTTTCCCGCAGACTATATCCTGCTTACGAAAGGCATGGGCTTGATTACCTGGTTCAGCGGCACCGGCTTCAAATCACCCATCGGCACAGGGCCTATGGCGATGCCCATGTGTTATTGCAATTCTGGCAATTGCTTAACCGGCAGTTTGATGGCGCGCATTTGCAACAAGCTGTTCAAGAACTGATGAGCATTCCCCATCTTCCGGAGCATATTGATCCGGAAGAGATTGAGTCTATCCCCAATCGGCTTGGTGTGTACTTGCTTTATGGCGATAATGACCGGCTTCTTTTTGTTGGCAAAGGCAACAAGCTTCGTCAGCGGGTACTGTCTTTTTTTGCCAAAGATCGGGCCTTGCCCGCCGAAAAGTCATTTTCTGATCGTGTGAGGCGGGTGGATTATATTGAGTGTGCCGGTGAACTGGATGCTTTTTTGACCGAAGAAAAATTGATTAAGCAGTGTCAACCGGAAAAAAACAAACAACCAAGGCGCAGAAAGACAGGTGATTTGGCGCAATGGCCTTTCAGGGGTTATGCAGTTTTGCCTGAAAACAATCTGAAGCATGTGTTTTGGCATTGGCAGTACCTGGGTACAGTTCATAACGCAGAAGAGATCAGTCAAACATTATCACAGGAAAAGCAGAACTTTTCCCATGAAATATATAAAATCCTGGTGCGGAATATGTCCCGTTTGGTTGCGCTGTGAACGATTGGTATACATATAAAATAATTGCCCATTTGCCTGGATGAATGCCACAGGCAAATGGGCATGTGTAATTTAAGCGAGATTTTGGTGTTGATCAAATCTGGCTTGAGTGATCAGTATTGAAAGGCCCACAGCTCATCGGTGCCTGACCGGCAACTGTGTAAAGAAGCGCTGCAGGAGCTCTCGGATATTACCGGTGATAGTGCTTTCTTAACGGTTACAAGTGATTTACCGGTTCGCTCATTATCAATGCCAGTCAGGGATGCTTATGGTAATGGCGTTTGTGCCTTGAGTGTATCAACACTGACGATTCGCGTAGAACAGAATCACGACAAAATGGTAGGGGCCTTGAAGCGGATTACAGAAACGCTGGCCCTGAAAATCCGCGGTTCAATAGTGTTTAAAGACGTCTAGTTCCAAGACGTCTTTATGGGTTATGAAAACTTCCCCTCATTCACTTAATCTGAAAACAGGCATTTTCCTGCCTTCTTTCATGCGTTGGAAGGTCACTGTTACGGGGGCGCCAATTTTTAACTGGCTAACTTCGGTATCAATAATATTGCTCATGATGATGGGGCCTTCATTTAACTGAACATATGCCAGTGTGTAAGGAGGATCTGCTTTTTCAATATGGCTGAAGGCATAGAGCGTGCCCTGACCGCTTGCATTTAGCCAACCCGTATTGGCACTGCCGCACAAGGGGCAAATCATGCGCGGATACCAATGGGGTTTGTTACAGTCGTGACAGGTTTTCAGCAAGAGTTCATCTTTTTCCGCAGCTTGCCAAAACGGTCTGGTTTCGGGGTAGGCATTGGCATAGGCATCAGCAAGAAAGTCTGTGGTTTTATTATCCAGGTTATCCATGTTTATTCTCTTCCTAAAATCAGGGTGGCATGGGCATGACCTTCGCCAACGACAAGGCCTGGGCCGGCAGCCAGTGCTATATCACAGTTTTTCACTTGTACGGCCGGGTGGGCTTCTTCACGCAACTGGCGAACTGCTTCAATAACCTTGGTAATACCACCGCGATTGGATGGGTGATTATTGCACAAGCCACCACCATCAGTGTTCCATGGCAATTTGCCTGTGCCTGAAATTAAATTGCCTTCGGTCACAAAATGGCCTGCCTGGCCTTTTTTGCAGAAACCCAGGTCTTCAAGCTGCATGAGAACCATAATGGTAAAGTTATCGTAAATAGAGGCGTATTTAATATCATCGGGGGTAACGCCTGCCTCGGCAAAAGTTTTAGGGCCGGTTTTGAGCGCGCCTGTTTCTGTTGGTGCAATATAGCCACCATGGCTGGTTTTAATGGTGTGACTGGCACCCATGACTTTGATTAAAGGACGCTTGAGCGACTTTGCTATCTCAGGCGTGGTAACAATAAGTGCACCACCACCATCGGTAATGACGCAGCAGTCAAGCCTGTGCAGGGGAGGCGCAATAATGGGTGAATTAATGACGTCCTCAACCGTGACCACTTTTTTTAGCAGGGCATTTTCATTATATTGGGCATGATGTGAGGCAGCGACCTTGATGGCGGCCAGTTGTTTGGCGGTGGTGCCGTACTCATGCATATGCCGTTGGGTAATCATGCCATAAATGCCGGTAATGGTGGGTTTGTAAGGTAAGTCCCATGGGGTTTCCGGGCGTTCCGGCCCGAGTATACGGGTGGCGGTGCCAGTGGCCACCCCCGTGCTTTTGGGTTTGCCGGCCAGTGTAATCAGGGCAACGCGGCATTTGCCTGCGGTAATGGCCTGTGCCGCGCGTTCCACATGGGCAATATAAGAGCATCCCCCAATTTCCGTACCGTCCAGCCAACTCAGGTTAAGGTTAAGGTATTCTGCCATGGAAATCGGGCTGCCACCGGGAACGTCACCGGCACAAAAGTAGCCGTCTATATCCTTTAATTCCAGCCCTGCATCCTGCAAGGCACCCAACGCGCTTTCTGCGTGAAGCTGGGCAACTGATTTATCGGGAGCAAACCGGGTAGGGTGCTCATAAGCGCCAATAATATAGGCCTTGTTTTTGATCGTCATTACAAACTCCGGGAAACTGGGTGTTTACATTTTGGGGATGTTGGCTGCGCGAATGACATTTCCCCATTTTTCATATTCATTTTTCACAAAAGTTGCCGTTTCTTCCGGTGTATAAATAACAGGAATGACCGATGCGGTATCCATGGTTTTACGCAACTCAGGGTTCTCCTGGGAAGCATTGATGATTGCGTTAAGTTTTTGTGTGGTGGCAGAAGGGGTGTTTTTAGGTGCAAAGGCTGCCAGCCAGCCCACTACCTCGAATCCGGGCACACCCGATTCTGCGATGGTGGGAACATTGGGTAATTCAGTGGTGCGTTTGGATGTTGTCACGGCCAGGGCTTTTACTTTGCCCGATTTTGTCTGGCTGACCGCAGCGCCGATATTGGTAAACATGAAATCAACGTGGCCACCGATTAAGGCTGACATGGCTTCAGAAGGACCACCGAACGGGATATGCGTGTATTGAATGTCCTTGACCTCAATTTTGAGTAATTCAGCGGCAAGATGCGCAGAACTGCCAATGCTGCCCGATGCATAATTCAGTTCGTTTTTGCTGTTTCTGATGTAGTCAATAAATTCTTCAAAGGTATTTGCCGGGAAATCCTGTTTTACAAGCAGCACATTCCCGTTCAGGCCAAACATGGCAATCGGCTGAAAATCCTCAAGTGGATTGTAAGGTGCCTTTTGCATCATTTGGGGTGTAATGGCATGGGTAACATTGGTCCCAAGCAATAGAGAATAGCCATCGGGTGTTGATTTGGCAACATGGTTGGCACCGATGGTGGCACCGGCACCCGGGCGGTTTTCTACAACAACAGGTTGTTTTAGCGCGTCCGACAATTGTTTGGCAAACGTGCGGGCGGTAAGGTCGGTAACACCACCTGCGGCAAATGGAACGGTTAAGTGGATCGATTTGCTGGGGTATTCGGACACCGCAAATGCAGTGCTACTTAATACGCCCATGGATAGGCAAGTTGTAATTAAGATTTTTTTCAATATCATTGATGTCTCCTAGTGTTATGCAGGTCGGGTGACTGTCTGCATTTTTTATGACAGGCCTAGCTGACCTGTCTGTCCTGCTGCTGCCAGAATTTGTTGCGAATGGTTTTTTTATCGATTTTCCCTAGTGAGGTTAAGGGAAGCTCCTCTTCAAAGAAGATGGTTTTAGGGGTGTTTACCGGTCCTTTTTCCTTCAGTACAAAATCAATCAGTTCTTTTTCACTTGGTTTGGTGCCTGGTTTTAACACAACAATGGCAGTGACTTCTTCTCCCCATTTTTCGTGTGGTACACCAATGACGGCAGACATGGCAATGGCAGGGTGTGTGGCAAGGCAATTTTCAATTTCACTGGGGTACACATTAAAACCTCCTGAAATAATCATGTCTTTGGCCCGGTCAACAATGTACAGATAACCTTGTTCGTCCTGTCGGGCCATGTCTCCGGTATGCAACCATTGACCGGCAAAGACTTTTTCATTTTCTTCGTGGCGGTTCAGATAGCCTTCCATGACAAGCGGACCACGGACACAAATCTCACCAATTTCTCCTGTTGGAACTTCATTCAATTCCGTATCCAGTAACTTGACCGTATTGCCAGGAATAACGCGACCGCAGGAACGAAGTAAATGGGGGCGGGAGGGGTCATGATCTTCTTTGCGCAAGTAGCTGATCATCATGGGGGCTTCAGCCTGGCCATAAAGTTGTCCAAAAACCGGACCAATTTTCTGTAAAGCCTCAAGTAGACGGGAAGGCGCCATGGGAGAAGCACCATATAAGATATATTCAAGACTGGACAATTTGGTCTGATCCAGTTGTGGATAATCCAGCAATGTATAAATTTGGGTTGGCACCATAAAACTTGCATTGATCTGGTGCTGCGCGACATATTCCATGAAGCTGTTCGCAGCGTATTTGTCCAGCAAGTGCATGGTGCCACCACGCAGGAAAATAGGCAGCACGAAAGAGCCGGCAGCGTGCGAAATGGGCGTGGTTGCCAAAAAGCGTATGTTTTGTGGCCATTCATAGTAAGCGAGCTGGTAAGTAACCATGGTGATCGCCGTGCGGTGAGTTTGTAAAATGCCTTTTGAACGACCGGTTGTTCCACCCGAATATGAAATTTTTGTGAAGTCATCAGGCAGGGATTCAATACTGATTGGTTCGGTGCTCATGGTTAAAGCCTGTTGCAATAAACCCGCATCAATTGAAGATGGTGCCAGGGTCAGTACTTGCTCAACCGTGTTTTTTTGATACAGGGCTTGCACGCGTTCAGGAAATTTAATGCCGTCGGCAATCAGCATGCGTGCTTGGGCGTCTTGTAAAACAAAACAATGATCGCTTTCCGATGCCATGGGGTGCAGGGAAATATACCGTAAACCCAATAATTGCACGGCAATGAGTGTCACTAGGGAATCAATGTTGTTGCTTAAGAGCAAGGCAACGGTATCCTGGCGTTTCATGCCTTTAAGTTTTAACAGATGGGCAATTTGAAAGGATTTGGCTGCCACTTCCCGGTAAGTGAGTTGCTGATTTGAATCTGCCAGGGCAAGGCGCTCTGGAAAAGCCTTGAAGGCGGAAAGGAATAGTTCGGGCACTGTGGTGGTGCTGTAAAGGGCTGAGGTTTTCGGCTGCATGAGTTGTCTCTATTGATTGTGGTACTAATTTGGTTATTACGGTACCGTTTTTATGAGTATTATTGATATTGTGGTACCAAGTCAATAGGGAAAGTACCAAAAATACTCAAGCAGTTATAATGGGAAACTTTTAAGGCGATGAAAACGATGGCACGACGGACAGAAGCGGTATTCATGCAGCAATTGACAGCGCTGCTTATCACGGAAGGTATTTCCAAATTGACCATTGCCGATATTGCCGCCCGTTTGAAGTGCTCAAAAAGACGAATCTATCAGATTGCACCGGGCAAAGAAGAATTGTTTCTTCATATTTGTCGTGAGGTTTTCAATTCGAAACTTGAGCAGGGTTTTGCCAAGGCCAATAAAGAAAATGAGCCTGTCAGGATTATTAAAGCTTATTTAACCGCAACCTTAAATACCTCGGGTATCAGCAAAGCGTGCCTGATTGATCTGGAAGCGACAGAGCAGGGCAGAAAATTGTTTGACGACTATCAATTGGCACGGGTCAGGGGACTGGAGGGCATTATTGAGGAAGGGATTAAACAGCAGGTGTTTGCTCCACAGCATCCCAGATTGGTATCGGAAGCCATTTTGGGTGCTGCCCATCGGCTTAGAAATCCGGTTTTTCTAGAGGAAACCGGCATGCGCATTGGTGATGCTTTTGAGCAGTTTTATCGGTTGGTGCTTGAAGGCTTGCTTAAAAGGCATGATTAACAGGCCTAATAAAATGTGTGTCCGAAGTGTCCTTTTATTTTATTGAACCCGACTTTCCAAATTGCTGAACGAGGACATATACCAATATTTTTGAATTGATTTTCAGGGTACGCTTCGATCAATTAAATTATTAAAAAAGGATAGGAGATTACCGTGAAGTTATTGAATAAATTGACCGTTCTTGGTGCCTTGATGCTAAGTCAATGTCTGGTTGCACCAGTTGCCAGCGCACAAAAAAATGATTTTCCTAATAAACCATTGAATTTTATTGTTCCTTTCCCGCCGGGGGGGCCGACTGATGTAGCTGGTCGTGTGCTGGCTGATGCCTTGGGTAAAAAACTGAACCAGACCGTTGTGGTGGAAAATAAATCAGGAGCCTCCGGATCCATTGGTATTAGCCAACTGATCAGAAGCAAACCAGATGGATACACGGTAGCGGGTCTGGCCGCCCCCAGTTTGACCGCACCATTCATACTGGCACAAGCGCCCTATGATCTGGAGAAGGATATCAAGTCAGTGGGTACTGCCTATATCACGCCATTGGTTATTGTGGTAAATGCTAAAAAACATCCTGACATTACCGATATGAAGTCATTGGCACAGGCAGCCAAAAACAGTAAAGATGGCATCAACTATACGTCAGCCGCCATTGGCAGTACGGCCAATCTTGCCATGGAATTGATTAAAAAAGATTTGGGCATCAAAATGACGCACATTCCTTTCCGGGGCAGTGCCCCTGCGGTAACCGCATTGCTGGCAGGTGATGTGCCCGTCATGTATTCTGATCTGGTAGCCGTACTTCCTCAGATCAAGGCGGGTAATTTGCGTCCTATCGCGGTCAATACTGATGTGCGGCTTGAGGAGTTGCCGGATGTGCCAACACTGAAAGAGCAGGATATTCAGGCAAGCAAAGCGGTGTCATGGTCTGGTTTGGTGGTTCCCAAAGATACGCCTGACGCTACGGTAAAAATTCTGTCGGATGCCTTGGCAAGCGTTGTTAATGATCCGGATACCCAGACCAGGCTCAAGGCGGTCGGTGCGTATCCTTATTACACTAATTCGCAAACCATGCAGGATACCATTGCCAGGGATTCCGCCATTTGGTCCGGGGTGATTGAGGAAAATAATTTAAGGCAGAATTGATCGTCTTTAATATCAGTTTCCGATCGCAGCCTGTGGGCGGTATTTCTTGTTTTTTGAAACTGGGCCTGACCTTATTTGTCGGGCCCGTTGCGTTGGGGCTGGGTTTAAGTGCCTTAGCTGACCCAGATAAACCGGTCACGCAGTAATTCGGTTTCTCCCTGCCACCGATAGGCGCAAAGCTTTCCCTTGGTGAGCGATTTCGTGTTCCTGGCTGCAATGCTATAGTCAAGGCAGGCAATATAAGGTGTGAGAGGTTCGGGCTCTCCAGTCATCCAGTAATGGCCGACAAACAGAGGCTTGTCACTTTGATAGCCCGGTACAATGTCATTGGGAACGGGGATGTGTGGAATTTGCTCGATGGCGCTGGGGGGAACCATGGCCAGGTCACGATAGGTCAATCCATTAAGCTCCCACCATTGGGCACGGATTTCATTGCGAAAATTGCCGTCTTTGTCATCAAAACCGTATCCTGAAGGCAGTTCAATGTTCAGTCCTTTCAGAACCGTTTCCAGTGCTTCGAAAGTTTCTGTTCCCTTTGCACTAAGGATTGGCCAAGCCTGTGGCTGTATGCGGTTTTGGGTATCCAGAAAGGGTGCCAGTATTTTCAATGAGGGTAAGTGCCAGCAGGCATGAATCACCCTGAAGCCCGGAAATTCCAGGAATAGGGGCAGCGTCGCAAACCAGTCGGTGATTTCCTGGTGCAGGGTGGAGCCTTCAATAACCTGTTCTAAAAAAATCTGATGTTGTCGTAAATATCTTTCGGTATGGGGGCGAAGAAACTCACCTGGTTTGTCGTGGTTGGGCATTGTCCAGGCAACGGCGTTAAACTCATGGTTGCCCATGACCGCCAGCGCAGCATTGTTTTCCACCATGGCTTTGGCTATCAGGACAGCTTCCACTTGTTCGGGGCCCCGGTCGATAAAATCACCCAAAAAAATAACTTTACGTTCGGGATGTTGCCAAAACCCGTTTTTTTCAGTGTAGTCCAGCTTTGCAAGCAGCTGTTTCAGGGGTAGTGCATGGCCGTGAATGTCACCAATCAAATCATACATGTTAAGGTTTTTTTAAAAGTGTTTTTATGTGTTTTTTGTAGGGTCTGATTATATTTTTTATTTTTTGCATGAATAAGAATTTGCAGGAAGATTTTCAAATTTTAATGAATAAATAGTGCGAAATATAGGTAATGATTGTTATGCGGCCATATCATACAGTCTTTCGTCATCCCTGAACCAGCCGGTGATGCTCCAGCGGGGTTTTTGGCAGGGCAAGACTTCGTGCTCAATCAGGTCGCTTCTGAAAATGACTGTTCTGCCTGCAACGGGAAGTATACGTTGAATTTCTAATCGGGGATTTTCAGGATCATACAAGACCAGCTCTCCACCGTCCGCTTGGCTCCATTCCGGATTCAGGTAGCTGACCAGGGTGATTTTCCGGAAGGTGGTGTTTTTGTGTTGGTCCAGATGACGGGCATAGCCGGTGCCCGACGCATAACGGGCATAGTGCAATTCCATTTGTTTCAGGCCCAGAAAAAAATACCGGTTTAATGCCTGTTGCATTAAACCGGTTAATTGAAATATTTCCTGGCTGGCTGGGTATTGACTTTCTGGTTCAAGCCAAAGAATAGAATCACCGCGAATGGATGTTACCCGTGCCAGTTGCTGTTCGCGTCCAATACGGGCATCATGGAACTGGCCCTGTTCCCAGCGTTGCTGCCCCTCTGTAAATAGACGGTGTGTAAGGGAGGCCGGGATGAGTGCATCACAAACCGCCCAGCCATGGGTTTCCAGTGCTGATAAAATGTCATTTATTGCATTCATGATGAAGCTTCTATATTAAAAACAAGATCGACTCGAATCGCAATCTCCAAAAGGTTTTTTTGATTAAACGGTATTGCCGTTGTTTTTCAGTATTTTTATACTGGAAAAAATGAACAAAAATAAATCCGGGAAATGATTTTATATGGACTGGAACGGGCTGTACAGAATTTTTTTCATAAAAGGAAGTCATGAAAATGAATGCAAACAAATGGCTTGTCCTGTTTTTTTTGATATGGCCATGTATGGCTGGTTCGCAACAGGTGTCAGAAACAACCCAGGAGATGGTTTTTACTGCCGCTTTTGATTATTATTTTTTGCATGAGTTTTGCGCGCCCTATGACCCAACGCTTTCAGCAGACAGTCTTGAACAGAAAATGCAGGAAGATGCCCGGCAGATTTTACAGCTGAGCAAACAAAAAGCTTACATTTTCGTGGCGGATTTTATCAGCAGTTATACTGAATTTGTGTCGGATAATGATGAGTATGGGCAGGCCATTTCCCATCGGGTTGAGCAGTTCAATGCGATTAACAGTGCAGTCAAACAGGATAGTTGTCTTTCCATGAGGCAAGACAGAAGCAGGCGATTTCAGGAAGCGCTTAGGCGCCTGAGATCAGAGTTATAGACTTGTATATGGCTTGTGGAAATATTTGAATGCCTTTAGAAAGCCGCTCGCCCCTGAGGTGCTTCATGGTTTAAGAAGCGTCTCAGAATGCCGGCTGAATAAAACCGGGCGACTTGCTCCAGAAAAGCATTAAAGTCAATGTGTGCCGAGCCATTGGCATGGTCCGATATGATACGTGCGATGGCAAAAGGTATCTCATATTCATAACATACCTGAGCGACCGAGGCTCCTTCCATTTCTACGCATAAGGCAGCGGGCAGGTCTTGTTGCAATTGCAGGGAATGGTTGATATCACTGACAAAACAGTCACCGCTGATGATAATGCCGGTATGGCATTGCGGCTTATAAAGCTTGAATGTTTCCCGGGAAGCGCTATCAACGTCTATGGCCAGGTCTTGGTAAATGTAATCCTGCGCACATTGTTGCAGCTGTGCGGAAAGGCTGCTGTCAGCATCAAAATGGCTGACGCCGAGCAAGGGCACTTCATACCGGGGGAAAAGCGGGCTTGCATTAATGTCATATTGCAATAATTGAGTGGCGACAACCACATCCCCCACCTTGACCTTTTTATTGAGACTGCCAGCAACACCGGTAAACAGTACTGCGTTGACCTTGAATTCCCGGATGAGCGTTACGGTTGTTGCTGCAGCGGCGACTTTGCCAACACGTGATAGTACAACTACACAGGGGCGACCCATGATAGTGCCCTCGTGATAATCGCGCTGGCCAATTCGATGGATGCGCACATTGGGTCCCATGGCCTGTAGAAGGCTGGCAATTTCCTGGTGCAGGGCGGCAATAATTCCGAGAACAGACATGTCTTGATGAGGGAGATTTAAACAAGCCGATATTGTAAGGCTGCACCGGCATTAATGTGTGAAAACCGTTGTTTTGCACAAAGAAGAAGGTTTGAGAATTCGTGTGGTTTTATGTCGTTCAATTTAATTGGCCTGAAGGTTAATTCATCAGGCCAATTGTCTGTTGATTATCCAATGCCTTTTTCATGTTTGGGAACCCATTTGCCGTTGGCGTCTTTCACGACTTGAATCAGCCCTTCCATGGGGTTGGTTAGCGAGCCTTCCCACATGGGTTTGGTGGCAATCCAGTGCTGCAGTGAGTGGACCTCACCGGTATCGGGGTCCATTAACATCAATTTTTGCTCTTTTTCCTTTTCCATCTTTATCTCCTTGAGTGGTTAGACACCTAAATGGTCTGAAAAGTGATCTGAGCCAGATTTGGGTTATTGTTATTATTGTCAACGCTTGTATCAAGCATAACGTATTGTTCATCACAATACAAATATCGGTTTTATGTCCGTTGCTGCAATCGCATAATAGCGGTTGTCGTCAACAAAAAAAGCCTGTTTGTTTATGAACAGGCTTTTTTTTATTTGCTTGAAGATATGAATTATTTTTTCATCATGTCGAAAAACTGATCATTGTTTTTCGTTGCGCGGATTTTATCCATAATGAATTCCATTGCTTCAACTTCATCCATTTCATGAATAAATTTGCGCAGAACCCATACTTTTTGCAGAGTTTCGGGTTTCATGAGCAACTCTTCGCGACGAGTGCCTGTTTTGTTCAGGTTAATGGCAGGGTACAGGCGTTTTTCAGCCAAACGGCGCTCAAGGTGAACCTCGGAGTTACCGGTGCCTTTGAATTCTTCGTAAATCACCTCATCCATGCGACTGCCGGTTTCAATCAGGGCCGTACCAATAATGGTCAGTGAGCCACCTTCTTCAAGGTTACGTGCGGCGCCAAAGAAACGTTTGGGGCGTTGCAGGGCGTTGGCATCCACACCGCCGGTCAATACTTTGCCTGAAGCGGGTACAACCGTATTGTAGGCACGGGCAAGACGGGTAATGGAGTCAAGCAAAATGACCACGTCTTTTTTCAGCTCAACCAGACGCTTGGCTTTTTCAATGACCATCTCGGCAACCTGTACGTGGCGGGTTGCAGGTTCGTCAAAGGTAGAGGCAACCACCTCACCACGAACGGTGCGTTGCATTTCGGTCACTTCTTCGGGGCGTTCATCAACCAGCAAAACGATTAAAACGGCTTCCGGGTAGTTGGCCGAAATGGAGTGCGCAATGTGCTGCATCATGACGGTTTTACCGGATTTGGGGCTGGCGACAATTAAAGCGCGCTGACCTTTACCCATGGGGGCGAAAATATCCAGAATACGACCGGTATAGTTTTCTTCGCTTTTGATGTCGCGCTCGAAAATCATCGGTTTGTTTGGATGCAGGGGTGTGAGGTTTTCGAACATGATGCGGTGTTTCATCAGTTCTGGTGCCACACCATTCACTTTTTCAACCTTGACTAATGCAAAATAACGTTCTCCGTCTTTGGGAACGCGAACTTCACCTTCGATAGAGTCGCCAGTGTGCAGGTTGAAACGACGAATTTGCGAGGGGGAAATATAAATGTCGTCGGTGCTGGCCAGATAAGAAGTTTCTGGAGAACGCAGGAAACCAAAACCGTCGGGAAGAACCTCCAGGACACCATCACCGAAAATTTGTTCGCCTTGTTTTGCCCGTCGCTTCATGATGGCAAACATGAGTTCCTGCTTGCGAAAACGGTTTGCGTTGTCTATTTCCAGGGTGGCTGCCATTTCAAGCAGCTGCGACACATGCAGTGCCTTGAGTTCGTTAAGATGCATTATTTTTAATGAGAATAAATTAGAGAGTGAGAACATTGGCGGGCTACGGATGAGCCCGCGCGACGAATAAAATACGTTGGGTGATTTTAGATGGCGCTATCGATAAAGCTTGTAAGTTGTGCCTTGTTGACCGCACCCACTTTGGTGGCAACGGCTTCGCCATTTTTGAAAACCATCAGGGTAGGAATGCCGCGGATGCCAAATTGCGCTGCCACTTCAGGATGATCCTGAACATCTACCTTGACGACTTGCAGGCGTCCTTCGTATTCTTTGGCAACCTCTTCAAGGACAGGAGCAATGGCTTTACAGGGACCACACCAAGGGGCCCAATAGTCAACCAGTACGGGTTTGTCAGACTTGAGAACATCAGCGTTAAAGCTGGATTCTGTCGCGTGTTTGATAGTATCGCTCATACGAATTAAATTTTATATTGGTGAAATTGTAATAGCCAAGTACACTGGCTTGGAAAATTGTTCGCTTGTTTCAGGAACACAATGTGTATTGCCACTCCTGTAAGAATAACATTTATATCTAAAGATTGTATGGAAATGCCCGAATGGCACGACAAAATCACTAATCAGACTTTAAAATGTCTGTTTTTTTGCACAGTATAGAGACTAACGTGGCGATCAAAACAAGTTATGACGAGGCTTCCATCCGGGTTCTGAAAGGTCTTGAACCTGTTCGTGAGCGACCTGGCATGTATACGCGGACTGAAAATCCGCTTCATATCATTCAGGAAGTCATTGATAATGCGGCCGATGAGGCGCTGGCCGGTTACGGAAAACATATTCAGGTTATTTTGCATGCTGATCATAGTGTGACGGTTGAAGATGACGGACGAGGTATTCCGATCGGTTTGCATCCTGAAGAAAAAGTGCCCGTGGTTGAAATTGTATTTACCCGCCTGCATGCAGGGGGCAAATTTGATAAAAAGGCCGGTGGCGCTTATGCGTTTTCAGGTGGTTTGCATGGTGTGGGGGTGTCGGTCACTAACGCACTGTCTCAGCGACTTGAAGTGCAGGTATGGCGCGACGGAAAAATCAATGAACTGGTTTTTGCCAATGGTGGTGATGTCCTGACGCCTTTGCATGTGGCGGCCGGTTCGGTGCCACGTAAAAAAACCGGTACGCGGGTTCGTGTCTGGCCAGACAATAAGTATTTTGATTCGCCCACCATTCCAGTGGCGGAGTTGGCGCATTTGCTGCGCAGCAAGGCTGTCTTGATGCCTGGTATTAAAGTGTCTTTAACCCTTGAAAAAACGGGTGAATCACGTGAGTGGCATTATGAAGACGGTCTGCAGGGATATTTGAAAGAGGCCCTGGCTGATACGGAATTGTTGATTCCCATGTTTGCGGGTAAGGAATATGCCGGAAAAAACCATGAAACCTTTGCCCCGGGGGAAGGGGCCGAATGGGTGGTGTGCTGGACAACAGAAGGTCCGGTGATTCGCGAGTCTTATGTCAACCTGATTCCTACCTCAGCCGGGGGCACCCATGAGTCGGGCCTGCGTGAGGGGCTTTTCAACGCCTTAAAGAATTTTGCCGATTTGCACAGCTTATTGCCCAAGGGGATCAAGTTGTTGCCTGAAGACGTTTTTTCCCGGGCCAGTTTTGTGTTGTCAGCCAAAGTGCTCGATCCTCAGTTTCAGGGACAAATCAAAGAACGGCTCAATAGTCGGGATGCCGTCAGGTTGGTGGGCGGTTTTTCAAAGAGTGCCCTGGAGCTGTGGTTAAACAGTAATGTTGAATATGGTAAAAAACTGGCGGAACTGGCTATTCGTCAGGCGCAGGCCCGTACCCGCTCAAACCAGAAGATAGAAAAACGCAAAAGTTCGGGTGTTGCGGTGTTGCCAGGAAAACTGACCGATTGTGAGTCACATGACAATACCCGTACCGAGGTGTTTCTGGTCGAAGGTGACTCGGCCGGTGGTTCGGCCAAAATGGGCAGGGATAAAGAATTTCAGGCGATCTTGCCCTTGCGGGGTAAAGTGTTGAATGCCTGGGAAGTGGATCGTGATCGCCTCTTTGCCAATAATGAAATTCATGATATTTCGGTGGCGATCGGTGTAGATCCCCATGGTCCCAAAGATAACCCGGATTTGTCCGGTTTGCGTTATCGTCGCATTTGCATTCTTTCCGATGCGGACGTTGACGGGTCCCATATTCAGGTTTTATTGCTGACCCTGTTTTACCGGCATTTTCCCCGTTTGGTGGAAAACGGCTTTGTGTTTATTGCCAAGCCACCGCTGTTCAGGGTGGATGTGCCTGCACAAGGCAAGCGTCCCGCCAGAAAAATTTATTGTCTTGACCAGGCCGAGCTGGATGCGGTTCAGGACAAGCTGGTGAATGCCGAAGGCATCAAGCCGTTCGCCTTGTCAATCAGCCGTTTTAAAGGCTTGGGTGAAATGAGTCCCGAGCAGCTGTGGGAAACCACCATGAACCCGGATACCCGTCGTTTACTGCCGGTGGGCTATGGTGAACTAACGCCGGAAGAGACCAAAAAAATGTTTGAAATGCTAATGGGTAAGGGTGAGTCGTCGCAACGACGTGCCTGGATTGAAGAAAAAGGTAATCTGGCCGAATTGGATGTGTAATGAGTGAATTGGATACGATATTGAATAACGAGCCTGGTGATGATGAGACCATCACGCTGGGACATTATGCTGAACAGGCCTATCTTGATTATGCGGTTTCAGTCGTAAAAGGAAGGGCTTTGCCCGATGTGGGCGATGGACAAAAGCCCGTGCAGCGCCGTATCTTGTATGCGATGAGCGAGATGGGGTTGCGTGCCGGTGCCAAGCCGGTGAAGTCGGCCCGGGTCGTGGGTGATGTGCTGGGTAAATACCATCCCCATGGTGATCAGGCAGCCTATGATGCGCTTGTACGCATGGCGCAAAGTTTTTCCCTGCGATATCCGCTGGTGGACGGGCAGGGCAATTTTGGCTCGCGCGATGGTGATGGTGCGGCCGCCATGCGTTATACCGAGGCAAGGCTGACACCTATTGCGGCCCTGTTGCTGGATGAGCTTGATGAAGGTACGGTGGATTTTGCACCTAACTATGATGGTAGTCAGCAGGAGCCACAAATGTTGCCGGCTCGCCTGCCGGTGATGCTGCTTAACGGGGCTTCGGGCATTGCGGTGGGTATGGCTACCGAAATTCCATCGCATAATTTGCGTGAGGTGGCCCAGGCCTGCGTTGCTTTGCTTAAACAGCCCAAAATCAGCAATGAAGAACTTCATGCGATTATTCCCGGGCCGGATTTCTCGGGTGGGGCACAAATCATTTCTTCCCGTGAGGAAATTGCGGCTATTTATGCCAGCGGCAAAGGTTCCCTGAAAGCGCGTGCCCGTTGGGTTTTTGAGGAAATGGCGCGTGGCCAGTGGCAATTGGTGGTCACTGAATTGCCGCCTAATGCTTCCGGGCAAAAAGTATTGGAAGAAATAGAGGAGCTGACCAATCCCAAAGTCAAGTCAGGCAAAAAGTCTTTAACAGCCGACCAGCAAAATAATAAGGCCAGCATGTTGGCCATGCTGGATGCCGTGCGTGATGAGTCGGGTAAGGATGCTGCCGTAAGGTTGGTATTCGAGCCCAAATCCTCTCGCGTGGACCGTGATGAGTTTGTGAATTTGTTGCTGGCGCATACCTGCATGGAAAGCAGCGTTCCCGTTAACCTGGTGTGTATTGGTATTGATGGCCGTCCGCGACAACGTGATTTGCGTACCATTTTGGAAGAATGGCTGGCGTTCAGGACACAAACCGTCACGCGTCGCAGCCGCCATCGCCTTGACAAGGTGCTGGATCGGATTCACGTGCTTGAAGGCAGGATGCTGGTTTACCTTAACATTGACGAGGTTGTGCAAACCATTCGTGATTCCGATGAGCCAAGAACCGCATTAATGACGCGCTTTAACCTGACCGAGCGTCAGGCCGAAGATATTCTTGAAATGCGATTGCGCCAATTGGCACGGCTTGAAGGCATCAAAATAGAGCAAGAACTGGAAGACAAACGACAGGAGCAGCTCAAGCTGCAGGACTTGCTGGATAATCCGGGTGTTCTGAAACGACTGATTATCAAAGAAATTGAAGCGGATGCCAAAAAATATGGTGACGATCGCCGAACGGTGATTGAAGAAGCTGAACGGGCGATTATTGAAACCAAAGTGGTTGATGAGCCGGTAACGGTGATTGTTTCTGAAAAAGGCTGGCTGCGTTCCCGTCAGGGGCATGGTCATGATACCAATCAATTCAATTTCAAGTCGGGCGACAAGTTGTATGCCGCCTATGAATGTCGCAGTACTGACACGCTGATTGGTGTTGGAGATAACGGTCGGGTGTACTCGGTGGCAGTGGGTAGTCTGCCTTCTGCGCGAGGCGATGGCCAGCCCATTACTTCGATGGTGGATCTTGAAAGCGGTACGCATATTATTCATATCATGGCAGGGGCCTCTGACAGTCGCTGGCTGTTGGCACAAACCGGCGGCCTTGGTTTCAGTGCCCGGATTTCCGATATGAGCAGCCGGCAAAAGGCGGGTAAACAGTTCATTACGCTTGAAAAGGGAGATGTCCTGATGCGGCCGGTTCCTTTGTTTGAAGAGGCCAAATATCTGGCCATGCTGACAAAAGGGGGGCGTTTTCTGGTTATTGAATTGGGCGAGGTCAAATCTTTGTCGGGGGGCGGACGGGGTACAATCCTGATGTCGCTGGATAAAAACGATCAGCTCGATCAATTGATTCCCATCAGTGAACAAGGGTTGACGGTTTCGGGCATCTACCGGAACAAACAGGTGGATGAAATCCTGGCCTTGGGTGATTTGCAGGAATATATAGGAAAGCGTGCCCGCAAGGGAAAACAGCTTGATGTGCGCATGAAGCAGGCGGTTCTTTTTCCGGTAATTTAACGGGAAGCAATTTTGCCGATATCTGATCGTGTCATAATTGCAGTCAGTTATGACACGATTCCTTTTATTTGAAAGATTTAAACGAATTTTGAATATATTATGAGCTTTAATATCACGGTTCACCCAAGTAACCATCAATTTATTGCCAAAGAAGGGCAAACCATTCTTGATGCAGCTCTTGAGGCTGGCATTATTCTTCCATACAGCTGTAAAAGCGGTTCCTGCGGCTCATGTAAAGGCAAGGTTCTGTCAGGCACCATAGAGCAGTCTCCTGCCGTTTCCCAGGTGGTTGGCGAAGAAGAGCGGGAACAGGGTTTAACCCTGTTCTGCCAGGCAACGGCAACCAGTCATCTTGAAATTGAAAGTCGCGAAATCCGCATGGCCAGCGATATTCAGGTCAGGAAAATGCCTGTTCGAGTGGTAGATATGGAAAAAGTGGCCGATGATGTCATGGTACTGAAATTGCAAATGCCCGCCGCTGAGCCATTTCGTTACTATGCCGGCCAATATGTGGAATTCATTCTTAAGGATGGACGTCGTCGCAGTTATTCCATGGCTTCTGCCCCTAACGGTAACGAGCCGGTAGAGTTGCATATCCGTCATATGCCGGGTGGCGTATTTACCGATCATGTTTTTGGTGCTGGTGAAACACAAATGAAGGTGCGTGAGATTTTGCGTGCGGAAGGTCCGCTGGGCTCGTTCTTTTTGCGTGAAGACTCGGACAAACCCATTGTGTTTGTAGTAAGTGGAACCGGTTTTGCGCCTGTAAAAGCCATGATGGAAGTCATTATTGAAAAGGGCATTACCCGACCCGTAACTCTGTATTGGGGCGGCCGCAGACCCAAAGACTTGTACATGAGCGAACTGGTTAGCCAGTGGGAAACGCAGTTACCATTCTTTACCTTTGTGCCGGTTATTTCAGACGCCTTGCCCGAAGACAACTGGACAGGCCGGACAGGGTTTGTACACAAGGCCATTATCGAGGATTTCCCTGATTTGTCATTGCATCAGGTTTATGCCTGTGGTGCGCCAATCATGGTCAGCAGTGCGCGCAAGGAATTTGTGGCCAATTGCAGTCTTCCCGAAAACGAGTTTTATGCCGACTCGTTCACTTCCGAAGCCGATGTGGCCCGGCTGGATGCGGCCAAGGCCTGATTCTTGGCCTGAAACCACCTTCCCGTCACGCTGCGTTTTTGTCCGTCCGTAAATGTCGCAGCTTGTCGGGTGGTGTCCTGCGTTGCATGATGATTGGGTTTCGTAACTTGAGTCAGGTTAATCATGGCAGGAATAATTCGTCCTTTTGCCTGTGTGCTGGTGGCAGGCATGCTCACGGGCTGTGCAACACAACCCGAATGGTTGGTCCGTAAACGTCTTTATCCCCAATGGGAAGTATCCAATCGCAGTGTTAACCAATATTCCTTTGATTGGTCTTTAAGCGGCGATCCCGAGATTGCACCTTTGCAGGTTTTTAGCACGGGCAATGAAATATGGTTGCAATTTGAGCCAGAGGCCGCCATACCGGCAATCTTTGCCGTTCAGGCCAAAGGCGAGAAACCCTTGCCTTATTATCGCAATGATCCTTACATCATTATCAAGGGAAACTGGGCTGAGCTGTCCTTAAGGGCGGGAAACCGGGTGGTGCGGGCACGTCACTGGCAAGAAAACAACATCCAATAAACCTGTCTTTAGAATGTGAGCAGGCGTTTTTATGTGGCCTTGGAGGGGGCATTTAGCATGCTCAAGTGTCAAAAATGCACTTATTTGCTAAACACCCCTTATAATTGGCGGTTAAATCAAATTTATTCAGCCACTTTTACACGATGAAATCAGCAGAAATAAGACAAAAGTTTCTACAGTTCTTTGAGTCTAAAGGCCACACCATTGTTCCATCTTCGTCATTGGTGCCCGGAAATGATCCAACCCTGTTGTTTACCAACTCAGGCATGGTGCAATTCAAGGATGTCTTTACCGGTAAAGAAACCCGTCCGTACAAACGGGCAACCTCTTCACAGCGATGCCTGCGTGCAGGTGGCAAGCATAATGACCTTGAAAATGTGGGTTATACCGCTCGCCATCACACCTTCTTTGAAATGCTTGGCAATTTCAGCTTTGGTGACTACTTCAAACGGGAAGCCATCAAGAACGCATGGGAACTGCTTACGCAGGTTTACCATCTGCCTGCTGAAAAGCTTTGGGTAACGGTTTATCATGAAGATGACGAGGCGTATGAAATCTGGAACAAAGAGGTAGGTGTTCCGGTAGAGCAAATCATTCGTATTGGCGACAACAAGGGCGCGCGCTATGCGTCCGACAACTTCTGGCAAATGGCCGATACTGGTCCTTGTGGACCCTGCTCGGAAATTTTCTATGATCATGGTCCCGATGTCTGGGGTGGCCCACCGGGCTCTCCCGAGGAAGACGGGGATCGTTATATCGAAATCTGGAACCTGGTGTTCATGCAATTCGATCGCGATGCGGCCGGTGTCATGCATCCGCTGCCTCGTCCTTGTGTGGATACCGGTATGGGCCTGGAGCGTGTTTCTGCTGTTTTGCAGCATGTGCATTCCAACTATCAAATCGATCTGTTCCAGAACCTGATCAAGGCGGCTGCCCGTGAAACGGGTGTGGCCGATCTTGAAAACAACTCCCTTAAAGTCATTGCCGATCATATTCGTGCCTGCAGTTTCATGATTGTTGATGGTGTTATTCCCGGCAATGAAGGCCGTGGTTATGTATTGCGTCGCATTATTCGCCGTGCATTGCGTCATGGTTATCAATTGGGTCAGGCCAAGCCGTTCTTCCATAAACTGGTGGCCGACCTGGTCAAGGAAATGGGCGAAGCCTATCCAGAACTGGTCCAGCATCAGGAGCGTGTAACCCAGGTGCTTAAGCAAGAAGAGGAGCGCTTCCAGGAAACCCTTGAAAAAGGCATGAAAATCCTGGATGCCGAATTGGAATCCACAGCTAAAGGTGGTGCCCTTAATGGTGAAACGGCCTTTACGCTTTATGATACCTTTGGTTTTCCCTTTGATCTGACGGCAGATATTTGTCGTGAGCGGGGCTATGAGGTGGATGAGCGGGGCTATGAAGAGGCCATGAATCGTCAGCGTGAAATGGCCAGGGCAAGTGGCAAGTTCAAAATGGCGCAGGCCTTGAGCTATTCTGGTGAGCAAACCCGTTTTGAGGGGTATGAGCATTTGCAAACCAATGCCAGGGTGCTGGCTGTTTATGTGGATGGCGCATTGGTTGAGTCTGCTGCCGAAGGGCAGGATGCTGTTATTGTCCTTGATAACACGCCATTCTATGCGGAATCGGGTGGCCAGGTGGGTGATACCGGCATTCTGGCCGGTTTTGGCAGTCAATTCAATGTTCATGACACCCAAAAAATCCAATCCAATGTTTTTGGTCATCATGGTACCGTTACCTTGGGAACGATCAAGACCGGTGATTTGCTTGATGCGCATGTCGATGTCGAGCGTCGCCAGCGCACCATGCGCAATCACTCGGTGACTCATCTCATGCATAAGGCGTTGCGTCAGGTGCTGGGCGAGCACGTGCAGCAGCGCGGCTCTTTGGTGGATCCTGATAAAACCCGTTTTGACTTTGCGCATGATGCACCTGTTACCGCCGAAGAAATCAGCCGGGTGGAAGATATTGTCAATGCTGAAATCCTTAACAATACTGACGTTACCGCGCAGCTGATGTCTTTTGATGATGCTGTGGCTGGTGGTGCGATGGCCCTGTTTGGCGAGAAGTATGGTGACGAGGTTCGTGTGCTGGACATTGGCTTTTCCCGTGAGTTGTGTGGGGGTACTCATGTGCATCGTACCGGTGATATCGGTCTGTTCAAGATTGTGTCCGAGGGCGGTGTGGCAGCGGGGATTCGTCGAATCGAGGCCATTACCGGCAGCAATGCACTGGCCTGGGTTCGCAACCTTAACAAATCGGTTCAGCAAGCAGCGGCTCACCTGAAGGCTAATCCAGCCGAACTGGTTGAAAAGGTCCGTCAGGCACAAGAACATATCCGTTCTCTTGAAAAAGAGGTGGATCAGCTCAAGGCCAAAGTCGCTTCCGCAGCCAGTGCCGATCTGTCATCCCAGGCGGTGGATGTGAATGGTATCAAGGTGTTGGCGGCAGTCATTAAAGGGGCTGACCCTAAATCACTGCGCGGTATGATTGATCAGCTGAAAGACAAGCTGAAGACTGCGGTGATTGTGCTGGCGGCAGAGGCCGATGGCAAAATCAGTGTTGCGGCCGGTGTCACGGCCGATACTACCGGTAAAGTCAAGGCTGGCGATCTGGTGTCTCATGTTTCCACGCAAATCGGAGGCAAAGGCGGTGGCCGCCCCGATATGGCAATGGGTGGCGGTACCGACCTTCAGGCTTTGGATGCTGCGATTGCCGGAGTTCGTGCCTGGGTTGAGGCCAAAGTATAAACATGTCTGAGAAATATTCTTATGTTTTGGAGGTGGATACCAGTGGTTTGGTTTGTCCACTTCCAATCCTTAAGGCTAAAAAGGCTCTGGCTACCATAGAAAGTGGACAGGTCCTGAAGGTCATTACGACTGATAAAAATGCCATTAAGGATTTCCAGGCTTTTGCGACCCAGACCAAAAATGAGCTGGTGGCCCAAGAGGTTCTTGATGCCAGCGCGGTGCATTACCTTAAACGAAGATAGTGTATGTTGCCTATATGTCAAAAGCGGGGTGTTAGTCTCTTGCTTTTGACTGGCTTTATAAATTAAGATTGCATTCTGTCTTCATCTGTTGATATAATCACTCGTTTCATATTTATTTAATTTTACAAGAAAGGACTACCTATGGTGGTGATTCGTCTAGCCCGTGGTGGCTCAAAAAAACGCCCATTTTACAACATTGTTGCCGCTGATTCACGCAATCGTCGTGATGGTCGCTTCATCGAGCGCGTTGGTTTTTACAATCCTGTTGCCAAAGAAGGTGCAGAGGCCCTGCGTATCGAACTTGATCGTTTGAACCACTGGGTTGGTAATGGTGCGCAACTGTCACCTGTTGTACAGCGTTTGGTTAAAGAGTTTTCTGCCAAAGCAGCTGCCTGATAGTTTTTCTGTCAGACAAAATGATTCGACCGTTTGCGATGGCTGGCGGTCGTTTTGTTTTTTGTGAGCTGGCTTCTGTTTTTTTTGCGTAAATGGGTGTGGTGGGTTAATGGCAACTCCAGATGATCTAGTAGAACTGGGCCGTATTGTATCGGCTTATGGTGTGCGTGGCATGGTGAAGGTTCAGCCGCATTCCGCCCAGGAAAGCATTTTGCTTAATGTAAAAGAATGGTGGCTGGCCCGTTTTTCCCGAACGGGTGTGCAGCAAGAACCGTATCGTCTTGTCAGTGTTTCACGTGCTCGTGAACATGGGGGTGCTATTGTGGCACTTCTTGCGGGGTGCGATGACAGGGATCAGGCCGAGGCACTTAAGGGAACCTCTATCTTTGTGTCACGTGCGTGTTTTCCAAGCGCGTCAGATGATGAGTTTTATTGGGTTGATTTGATTGGCTGTTCTGTTTACAGTACGGCCGATGCCCCTGAACCCGTTTTATTGGGCCTTGTGCAGGACGTTTCCGATAATGGCGCGCATGCCGTGCTTCATATTGGCAGACAAGGTATTGATGAGCAGGGTAATCCGGTTTTCCTGAAAGATGACAAGGGTCGGGTAAAAGAACTCCTGGTGCCGTTTGTGCAGGCGCATGTGCCGTTTGTGGATATCAAGCAAAAGCGAATCGAGACAGATTGGCCGGTAGATTTTTGATGCGAATTGATGTCATTACCCTGTTTCCCGAAATTTTCTCCGTGGTCCGTGACCTGGGGGTAACGGGAAGGGCGCACCGGCAGGCTATCTGGCAACTTAAAACGTGGAATCCCCGTGTTTATACTTCGGATATTCACCAGACGGTTGATGATCGTCCTTACGGTGGGGGGCCTGGCATGGTCATGCTGGCCGAGCCATTAAAAAGGGCGGTACAGGATATCCGTCAGGATCGTCAGCAGGAAAATGCCTCGCCTGCAAAAGTGGTTCTGCTTAGTCCAACTGGCAAACCCTTTAATCAGCATAAGGCCCAGGAGTTGGCAAATTCGGGTGGTGTTACCTTTGTTTGCGGACGTTATGAGGGGATAGACCAGCGTTTTATCGATCATTATGTCGATGAGGAAATTTCACTGGGTGATTTTGTCCTGTCAGGTGGGGAAATCGCGGCCTTGGCCATGATTGATGCAGCGGTCAGGTTATTGCCGTCAGTGCTCAATGATGCGGCCTCGGCTTTGCAGGATTCTTTTCATGAGTCTTTGTCCGGCCTGCTTGATAGTCCGCACTATACGCGTCCCGAGGTTTTCGAGGGTGAGTCGGTTCCCGATATCTTGTTGTCGGGACATCATAAGAATATATCCACCTGGCGTCGTCAGATGTCTCTTAAGCTGACGCTTGAGCGTCGTCCTGAGCTGATTGTCCAGGCAAGACGTCAAGGCTTGTTAAGCCCTGATGATGAAAAGTTTTTAAAGACGCTTTCAGGTAAATAGTGTAAGTTATTGCTTTGTTTATTTTGAAAATTAGGTATTGCTTTGGTTCCCTTTTCTATCCTGGATTTATCACCGATTAATCAAAAAGAGACGGTGGGCGATGCACTTCGAAATTCTTTGTTGCTGGCAAAAAAAGCCGAAGAATGTGGTTTTACACGTTTTTGGCTTGCCGAGCACCATAATATACCGGGTATCGCCAGTTCTGCCACTGCGGTGGCTGTTGGCTATATAGCTGCCGGAACCAGTCACATTCGCGTCGGGTCGGGTGGTGTCATGTTGCCTAATCATTCACCCCTGATTATTGCGGAACAATTTGGCACTTTGGCTTCTTTGTATCCTGACCGGATTGATTTGGGGCTGGGCAGGGCGCCAGGCACGGATATGAATACAGCCCGGGCGCTGCGACGGGATTTGCAGGCCAGTGCGGAAAATTTCCCGCAAGATGTTCAGGAGCTTCAGTATTATTTTCGCCAGCCCGAAGAGGGGCAGCAAATAGTGGCGGTTCCTGCGGCAGGTGTTCGGGTGCCGGTGTGGTTGCTGGGGTCCAGTTTATACAGTGCGCAATTGGCGGCTTATCTGGGTTTGCCTTTTTCTTTTGCGTCACACTTTGCGCCTGCCGATCTGATGAATGCCTTGTCAGTTTACCGTTCTTCATTCAGGCCTTCGGCTTATCTTGACAAGCCCTATGCAAGTGCCTGTGTGAATGTTGTGGCGGCATCCACCGATGAGCTTGCCCGGTACTACTTTACCTCTCATCAGATGGCATCAGTGCAGCTTCTGAGAAATGTCCCCGGAAAACTTCAGCCGCCGGTTGAAAATCTGGATGATCATGTTTCGCCAGCAGAGCGTCTCAGTGTTGAGCGCAAGCTTGCTTACTCCATGGTGGGCAGCCCACAAACAGTAGCTCATGGGATTTCAAGGTTTGTGGAAATGACGGGTGTGGATGAGTTGATGATGACGGCGCGGATTTATGATGTCGAGGCAAGACTCAAATCGATCGAGTTGGTTAGTGCGGTCTTTTGAGCGGGTATTGTGCTGCTGTTTTCTTAAGGCTTATTTAATTTTGTCAAATATCTATTTTCACTTGATTTTAAAGTGTGTATGATTTAAGAAAATTGCTTGTAAAATTTGTCGTTCTTTAACTTGTTGTTTTTTAAGGCAAAAAATATTTTTAAAAATGCTCACTTATTGAGCATGATTAAAAATAGCTTGCCATTACTGGGGTTTTCCCTCAAACTATAGGGCTATGGTTACTAAAGTACTTTTCGTCTGTATGGGCAATATCTGTCGCTCGCCGAGTGCCGAGGGGGTATTGCGTCGTCTCGTCCAAGAGGCAGGCCTGCAAAACTCAATTCAGGTTGATTCGGCAGGTACTCATAACTACCATATTGGTGATGCGCCCGATGGTCGAGCACAACTGGCAGCCCGCAAGCGTGGCTATGATATTTCCCAGCACCGCGCCCGTCAGGTTACGGTAGAGGATTTTACCGAATATGATCTGATTCTGGCCATGGACTGGGATAATCTTTCCTACATGCAGCAAATCTGTCCCAAGCCCCTGCGACATAAACTCATGCTGTTAATGCGTTTCGCCAATGATTACGAAGAAGCAACCGTGCCTGATCCTTATTACGGTGGTCTGGACGGTTTCTTCAAAATGCTGGATTACCTTGAAGATGCCTGCCAGGGGGTTTTCGAGATAGTCAGCAAGCGTGTCAAACAATATCAAGCTGCATAATCCCTTTAAAATCTGACTTTTGCACAAATATGACAATATTTGTGCAAAATTTCCTGTATCAATAATAAATCCTAGTAAATTAGTCGACTATTTGATATACTTGAGTAAATTACTCGGCTATTGTGGCAAGGAATTTATTATGCGATTAACTACGAAAGGTCGATTTGCTGTCACGGCAATGATTGATCTGGCCTTACGCCAGAACAGCGGCCCCATAACTTTATCAACAGTCAGCGAAAGACAAAATATTTCTCTTTCATATCTTGAACAGCTGTTCGGGAAGTTGCGTCGTCACGAGTTGGTGGAAAGTATTCGTGGACCAGGCGGTGGTTATATTCTGGCCCGATTCGCAAGAGAAATTACAATCGCCGATATTATTTTTGCTGTGGATGAACCCTTGGATGCGACCAGTTGTGGCAATAAATCCGAGTGTTCCTCTGGTAAAGACGGACATTTATCAGGGAAATGCATGACACACGATCTCTGGACTAACCTGAACCGAAAAATGGTTGATTACCTGGATTCAGTAACGCTTCAGGATTTAGTCGACCAGCAGCGTATGCGTCAGTTGAACCAGGCACCGCAAACAAGCAGTGTCATGATGCAAAGAAAAACCGATTCCCTGTCTTCCGTCATTGTATAAATTTTGGAGTTTGATGTTATGGCAAAGCGCCCGATATATTTAGATTATTCCGCCACGACCCCGGTCGATCCCGAAGTTGTGGAAAAAATGGTGCCCTGGTTATATGAGCATTTTGGTAATCCGGCTTCACGTAGCCATGCTTTTGGCTGGGAAGCGGAAGAAGCCGTTGAAAATGCCCGTAAACAGGTGGCTGAGCTGGTCAACGCAGACCCAAGGGAAATTGTCTGGACGTCGGGTGCTACTGAATCAAACAACCTTGCGATCAAAGGTGCCGCTCATTTCTATGCAGAGCGTGGCAAGCACATCATCACGATCAAAACCGAACACAAGGCCGTCCTGGATACGACACGTGAACTGGAGCGTCAGGGTTTTGAAGTTACTTATCTTGACGTTCAGGAAAATGGTCTGATTGATCTTGATGTGTTGAAAGCGGCTATTCGTCCCGACACCATCCTGATTTCCGTCATGTTTGTAAATAATGAAATTGGTGTTGTACAGGATATTGCCTCAATTGGTGAGCTATGCCGTGAAAAAGGTATCGTGTTTCACGTTGATGCGGCCCAGGCAACCGGTAAAGTAGATATCGATCTGCAAACGCTCAAGGTTGATCTGATGTCGTTCTCGGCCCACAAGACATATGGTCCCAAAGGTATTGGTGCCTTGTATATCCGTCGTAAACCACGTATCCGCATCGAAGCGCAAATGCACGGTGGCGGTCATGAGCGCGGTTTCCGTTCGGGTACCCTGGCAACTCACCAGATTGTGGGCATGGGAGAGGCTTTCCATTTGGCTAAATTGCATATGCAGGAAGAAAACGAACGTATTCGCGCATTGCGTGACCGTTTGTGGAATGGCCTGTCAGAAATTGAAGAGGTCTACCTGAATGGCGATATGGATCAGCGTGTGCCTCACAACCTGAATGTCAGCTTCAACTATGTGGAAGGTGAGTCCCTGATTATGGCCATCAAGGAATTGGCGGTCTCAAGTGGATCAGCCTGTACCTCTGCCAGTCTGGAGCCTTCTTATGTATTGCGAGCACTGGGCAGGAACGATGAATTGGCACACAGCTCAATCCGTTTCACCATTGGCCGTTTTACCACCGAAGAAGAAATTGATTTCGCTGTTGAACTGATCAAATCACGCGTAGGCAAACTGCGTGACATGTCTCCCTTGTGGGAAATGGCCAAAGAGGGCATTGATCTTGATACGGTTCAATGGGCCGCTCACTAATTTAAAGCAGGAGTATTATCATGGCTTACAGTAATAAAGTTTTAGACCACTATGAAAACCCGCGTAACGTTGGTTCTTTTGACAAAGACGATGATGCGGTGGGTACCGGCATGGTAGGTGCACCTGCCTGTGGTGACGTAATGAAACTGCAAATCAAGGTTAATAAAGAAGGTGTTATTGAAGATGCCAAATTTAAAACCTATGGTTGTGGCTCTGCCATTGCTTCCAGTTCACTGGTCACCGAATGGGTCAAAGGCAAAACGCTGGATCAGGCATTGGATATTCGCAATACCCAAATTGCCGAAGAGCTTGCCTTGCCACCGGTAAAAATTCACTGTTCAATTCTGGCTGAGGATGCCATCAAGGCAGCCGTCCAGGATTACAAGGAAAAACATACGAGCTGATTATGGCAATTACATTAACTCAAAAAGCGGCAAATCACATTCAGGACTACCTGAATAGACGAGGCAAGGGCGTTGGCTTGCGCCTGGGTGTGAGAACGACAGGTTGTTCAGGCATGGCATACAAGCTTGAGTATGTCGATACACCTGATGATAGCGACGTTCTGTTCGAGAGTTTTGGTGTGAAAATTTTTGTCGATCCGAAAAGTCTTGCTTATATTGACGGCACCGAACTGGATTACGCGCGTGAGGGTTTGAATGAAGGCTTCAAGTTTTCAAACCCCAACGAGAAAGCCAGCTGCGGTTGCGGTGAATCATTCACGGTATAGGTGGAATTTCTTTGGATAATCATTTCAGTTTATTGAATTTACCCAAGCAGTTCGACCTTTCTCAGGAGGCCTTGGAACAGGCCTGGAAACAGGCTTCGTCCAGGGTTCATCCTGATCGTTTTGCCACGGCATCGGCGGCTGAAAAAAGGGTTGCTGTGCAGTGGGCAGCGCGTGTGAACGATGCCTACCAAACCCTGAAAAATCCTTTAAGCAGGGCTGCCTACATGTGTGAGCTTGCAGGTTTTCCCATTGAGGCGGAAAGCAATACGGCAATGGGGACGGAATTTCTGATGACCCAGATGCAGTGGCGCGAGCAGCTTGATGATGTTCGTAACGATTCACAGCGTCATGGGTTGGATGCACTCCTGCTGGAAATTCAGGCAAAACAGCTTGAACTGTTTGATGAAATGAAACATTTAATCGATGCCCGACAAGATTATGCCGGCGCGACCAAAAGGGTTCGCGAATGGATGTTTGTCAATAAAATGCATCAGGAAGTTAAGGCACTGTAAACTTTAACTTATTAATTACGAAGTACAATATGGCCCTCTTACAAATTTCAGAACCTGGCGCTTCACCCGCACCCCACCAACGTCGTCTGGCGGTTGGTATAGACTTGGGTACAACCCATTCTCTGGTTGCTTCGGTACGCAACAGTGTTGCCGATATCCTGACCGATAAAAACGGAAAAAAACTTCTGCCTTCTGTGGTGCGTTATCTGCAAAACGGTGATGTTGAAATTGGTTATCCTGCAGTTAAAAAGCAGGATTCAGATCCGCTGAACACCATTGTTTCTGTCAAGCGTCTGATGGGCCGTTCATTTGATGAAGCCTCGACATACGCACTACCTTATGCGCTTATCGATGAACCTGGAATGGTTCGTCTTGGAACGGTTCAGGGACCGGTAAGCCCCGTCGAGGTTTCAGCGCAAATTCTGGCCAAATTGCGTCAGCAGGCAGAAGATGTGCTGGGTGACGAATTGGTGGGTGCAGTCATTACCGTACCGGCTTATTTTGATGATGCCCAGCGTCAGGCTACCCGTGATGCCGCGCGTTTGGCCGGTCTTAACGTGTTGCGGCTGATCAATGAGCCCACTGCAGCCGCCATTGCTTATGGCCTAGATAACGCCGCTGAAGGTATTTATGCGGTCTATGATCTGGGTGGTGGCACCTTTGATATCTCCATCCTCAAGCTCAGCAAGGGTGTGTTCGAGGTTATCGCCACCAGTGGCGATACGCAATTGGGGGGTGATGACTTTGATGAGCTGATCATCAACGATGTCATGAAGCATCATGATAAAAGCAAGCTCACTGCTGGTGACAAGCGGGCCTTGCGTACCCTGGCCAAGCAAGTACGTGAAAAACTCACCGATCATTCACGTGCCGTTTTTCAGATATCCCTGTCTGATGGCTTGCACATCGACCAGAATTTCCCCCGCAATCATTTTGAGAATATTGCCAAAGACCTGGTAAATCGTTCATTGGATCGGATCAAGCAAACCTTGAAAGATGCCTCACTCGATGTGAAGGATATCAAGGGGGTTGTCATGGTGGGCGGTGCTACCCGCATGCCGGTGATTCGCAACATGGTGGCTGATTTCTTTAAACTGGAACCTTTGATCAACCTGAACCCTGATGAAGTGGTGGCCCTGGGTGCCGCATTGCAGGCCAATTTACTGGCAGGCAATCGTGGTGCCGATGATGACTGGTTGTTGCTTGATGTCACGCCGCTGTCATTGGGTCTTGAAACCATGGGTGGTCTGGTGGAAAAAGTGATTCCGCGAAACAGTACCATTCCTGTTGCCCGCGCCCAGGAGTTCACGACATTCAAAGACGGTCAAACCGCCATGAGCATACATGTGGTTCAGGGGGAACGTGAGCTGGTTGATCATTGCCGTTCATTGGCGCGTTTCGAATTGCGCGGTATTCCGTCCATGGTGGCGGGTGCCGCACGTATCCGGGTAACCTTTCAGGTTGATGCGGATGGCCTGCTTAGCGTGACTGCCCGTGAGCAAAGCACCGGTATAGAAGCGGCAGTAACTGTTAAACCTTCGTATGGTTTGTCTGATGATGAGATTTCCTTAATGCTGCAGGACAGTATTGAAAAATCTGATGAAGATGCCAAAATGCGCATGCATCGTGAACAGCAGGTTGAAGCCCGCCAATTGGTGGAATCCATTGAGGCGGCGATCGAAAAAGATGGAGATTTGTTGCAGGTTGATGAACTGGCACATATTCAGCGTTTGTTGGCCGAAGCCGTAAAGTGCTCAGAGAGTGGCGCAACCGATGATATTCGTGAGGCCGTACAAGCTTTGTCCCAGGCGACTGATGATTTCGCGGCCCGCCGCATGGATCGCAGTATTCGTCAGGCGCTTTCAGGTAAAACCTTAGATCAAATAGCATAATTGGAAAATAAATGCCCAAGATAACCATATTGCCACATGAGTCACTGTGCCCAGAGGGGGCCGTGATTGAAAATGCTCCTGTGGGGGAGTCCATTTGCCGTGTTTTGTTGGACAATCATATTGAAATTGAACATGCCTGTGAACTGTCATGTGCCTGTACGACTTGTCACGTTGTGATCAAGGAAGGCTTTTCTTCTTTGGAAGAGGCGACCGATGATGAAGAGGATTTGCTGGATAGGGCGTGGGGATTGAAATCCACCTCCCGATTGTCTTGCCAGGCTAAAATAGCCAATAACGATCTTGTCATCGAGATTCCGAAGTATACAATCAACCACGCCAAAGAGAATCACTAGATATTAGCAAGGAAGCAGTGTGAAAAGCATGAAATCAACGATTGGAATAATTGGGGGGGTCGTGCTTTTTTTCATGTCTGGCCTTTCTCTGGCCAGCAGTTACATCAAGGATAAATTGCATCATCCGGTTCCAGGAGGAATTGCAGTCGTCAGTCTTGGCGAACATCAGCAATCGCCCAGCGTTCATTACCGCAACAAGCCGGTAATGGTAGTGGCCAATGGCAATACGTCCGAGTATCTGGCTATCGTTGGTATTCCGCTTAAAAGCAAATCGGGCCAGCACCAGCTTCAGCTTAAAACATCAAACCGTTCACAACAGGTGCCGTTTCAGGTCCAGGCAAAGAAATATAAAGAGCAGCATATCAAGTTGCAGTCCAATAAATATGTCACGCCTTCCGAAGAGCATCTGGCCCGCATCAAGCGTGAATTGGCAGCCCAAACCAATGCTTACGCCAATTTCAGGCCGGGCAGTCCCAGCAATGTCATTCTTGACCGTCCTGTAGAAGGTGGTCGCTACTCCAGTCCGTTTGGACTGCGCCGTTTCTTTAATGGACAAGAGCGTAATCCTCATTCCGGGCTGGATATTGCCGTGCCGGCCGGTACGCCTGTCAAAGCCCCGGCCGATGGGGTAGTGACTATCGTGGATGATTATTATTTCAATGGTAAAACAGTTTTTATTGATCACGGGCAGGGCATGGTCACCATGTATTGTCATCTTTCAAGCATTGATGTCAAAAAAGGACAAACCATTAAAAGAGGCGAGCAGCTTGGAAAGGTGGGCACAACAGGCCGCTCTACCGGTCCGCATTTACACTGGAACGTAAGTCTTAATGATACCCGGGTGGATCCGGCCATTTTCGTGGGTGCCTTTCAGCCGTAAATATTATTTCAGGTGTGGATGAAATAAGCCATCTCATTTGCCCTGAGTAATTGTAATGAATCCATTAAAGATGAAACATTAATCATTTTTGCTTGTGTTCTATTGTAAAAAATAAGATAATAAGAATGATTCGCATTTATTTATGCGAAAATAATGTCTCACAGCACATGCTTTCAGTGAAACCATGTTGCCGATTTTCTTGTTGTATTTTGGTCTGATAAAGAAATCTCATGTGCTGTGATGTGGATTTGTATCACTGGTGAACACATGAAATCGTTTTTTCTTAAGTCTTTTGTCTGTTTGGCAAGCGCCGCTTTTTCATTGGTGCATGCCACTGAAGTGGAAACTGCCCGAGGTACCGTCAAGGTTCCTGATTCGCTTGAATCGTTGGCTGTATATGATATTGCCGCGCTGGATAGCTTGAAAGCTTTGGGTATTCAGCCCAAAGGCGTCATCAAGGATGTCTATGTGGACTACCTGGCTGATATGTCTGAAAAAGCGGATGTACATATTGGCACTGTCAAAGACCCTGATCTTGAAGCTTTAAGTGGCATGGGGCCTGACTTGATTGTGGTTGGTGGCCGCATGGCCCCCAATTATGACGTACTTTCCAAAGTGGGTACAACGCTGGACATGACCCTGAATGGCAAGGAAGCGTTTAAACAAGGATTTGAGCGTATCGCCACGTATGGAAAAATCTTCAAGAAAGAAAAAGAGGCGGCCACATTAATCGCCAATCTTGAAAATGCCCTGAAGCAGGCACAGGAAGCGGTCAAAGGCAAGGGCAAGGCCCTGATGATTATGGTCAATGGTCCAAAAATTGCCTCGTTTGGCGCTGAGTCACGGTTTGGCTATTTGTTTAATGAGATTGGCATTGAGCCGGCTGATTTGAATAAAAATGATGCGAACCATGGTCAACCGGTTTCATTTGAATTTATACAAAAACTCAATCCGGACTGGATTATTGTCATGGATCGTACCTCTGCCATTAATGCCAAAGGTGAGAATGCCAAAGTGGTGCTGGACAATCCCTTGTTGAAAAACACAACCGCTTTTAGCAAGAACCAGGTCATTTATCTGGATGCTTCTTCATATCTTGCTTCCGGCGGTTATCATCAACTGATGGCTGAACTCGAGTTGCTGACCCAAGCCTTCAAGGGTAGTAAATAAATTCCTGAATCTTCAGCATGAAAATAAAAATTCTTGTACTGGCCACTATTTTTTTTCTGGTGGTGGCCAGTTTGTTTGTTGGCGTCAGTGATGTTAGCCTGGGATCATTATTCAATGATCCGCAGGCATTAAACGTTTTCCTCACCAGCCGTTTTCCCCGTACCCTGGCTATTATCCTTACCGGGGCATCCATGTCCATTGCCGGTCTGATCATGCAAATGATCATGAAAAACCGCTTTGTTGAGCCGTCTATGGTAGGGACCACGCAAAGCGCAACACTGGGGCTTATTGCCGTTACTTTACTGTATCCCGGTGCTTCGCTGATGTTTAAAATGCTCGTCTCCTGTATCACGGCTCTGATCGGTTTATATGGGTTCATGCTGATAGCCCGTCGTTTGCCGCCTACTGCGTACCTGATGGTACCGCTGCTGGGTATCATTTATGGTGGTGTAATTGGAGCGGTGGCTACATTCATTGCCTTTGAAATGGATATGATGCAGTTTCTGGCAGCCTGGATCAACGGTGATTTTTCCAGTGTACTGGCAGGGCGTTATGAACTGTTGTGGCTAACCGGTATTCTGGGTGTGATTGCCTATCTATTCGCCAACCAGTTTACGATTGCCGGCCTTGGCAAGGAAATGAGCACCAATCTGGGTTTGGATTATGGCACCATTGTTTCTATTGGTTTGGGTATTGTGGCCATTATTACAGCGATTGTGGTTGTCACGGTGGGTGCTATTCCCTTTATTGGTCTGGTGGTTCCCAACATTATCAGCCGCCTGATGGGCGATAATCTGCGCGTTACCTTGCCATGGATTGCCATTATGGGGGCAGGCCTTGTTCTGGCCTGTGATTTAATCGGGCGTCTGGCCAATTACCCGTATGAAATTCCGGTAGGCACCATTATTGGTATTGTGGGCACCCTGGTTTTCCTTTATCTGCTATTTGTAAAGCCCGCTCATGTACGCTAAAAAACTAATCATAATGTCATGTGGCCTGCTTGTATCCATGGTCTTGTTCATGACGGTTAACAGTTCGGGCAACTGGGATTTTGTGCTGCCTTTTCGTGGCGGCAAACTGCTTGCCTTGTTGCTGGTTGCTTATGCCATTTCCATTTCCACGGTATTGTTCCAGACACTCACGGCCAATCGTATATTAACGCCTTATATAATGGGATTTGACTCCCTGTATTTATTAATTCAAAGTGCGCTGGTGCTGTTGCTCGGCGGGCTTGGCTACGCCATGCTCGACCCTTCGTTTAAGTTCTCGATTGAAATCGGCATTATGCTGATCGCCTCCCTGTTGATATTTTCTTCATTGCTTTTTAGCAATACGGGAGACTTATATCGCATGATTCTTGTTGGAGTCATTTTAGGGGTGCTGTTTCGCAGCCTGGCCAGTTTTATCCAGCGGATTATTGATCCCGATGATTTTGCCGTGGTGCAAAATGCCAGCTTTGCCCAATTCAATGTGGTGAACACCTCATTGCTGCAAATCAGTTTGGTGCTTATTGTGGGAGTCAGTTTTGTGATCTGGCGCTTGCGACACATTCTGGATGTCATGGCATTGGGCCGGGAGCATGCCATTAATCTGGGTATTTCTTACCGTCGCTGCAATATGCTTGTTTTATTCCTGATTGCCATTTTGGTGTCGGTGTCCACTGCCCTGGTGGGCCCGGTGAGTTTTTTCGGTTTGCTGGTATCGGGTATTACCTATGTGTTAATGAAAACGCACCGTCATGCAATATTAATACCGGCTGCTTTCCTGGTGGGTGCTTTGTGTTTGGTGTCAGGACAAATGCTGTTTGAGCATGTGTTGGGCATGAAAGCCGTGCTAAGCGTGGTGGTTGAGTTTCTGGGCGGGATTGTATTTCTGGTATTCCTCTTGAAGAGAAAGGCATTATGATTGTATTGGATCAGGTCAGTTATCAGGTGGGCCGTTTACCTATTCTGAAAAACATATGTGCAACGATTGAAAAAGGGGGCATTACCGCTTTGGTTGGTCCTAACGGGGCAGGCAAATCCACCTTGCTATCGTTGATGGCGCGCTTGACTCCCCTGAAAGCTGGCCGTATCAGTTTTGACGGGATAAACTTGTCCAAAACACCCAATAGTGAGATTGCCAAAAAATTGGCTATTATGCGGCAGGACAATAGTATCACCAGCCGCATTACCGTGCGGGAACTGTTAATGTTTGGACGATTTCCCTATCATAAAGGCAACCCGGGCCAAGAGGATCATGAAATTGTGGAACAAACCCTGAAGCAGTTTAATCTGGCAGAGCTGGCATCACGGTTTGTGGCGGATTTATCGGGAGGACAACGGCAACGTGCTTTAGTGGCGATGGTGTTTTGCCAGTCGACCGATTACCTGCTACTGGATGAGCCCTTGAATAATCTGGATATGTTCCATGCCCGTCATTTAATGGGTTTGTTGCGTCAGATTGCCGATGAGTACAAGCGGACGATTATTATTGTATTGCACGACATCAATTATGCTTCGGCCTATGCCGATAGCATCATGGGCATGAAGCAGGGCGAATTGGTGCTGCACGGAAAGCCAAATGATGTTATAACACCTCAAAACCTGCAGCGTTTGTTTGGTGTGGATGCCAAAATTGTACCAGTTCAGAATCATAAGCTGGTTATGCATTACGTATAAGGGTGCTGCAACCTTTTGGTGTGGAAAACCGCGTGAATCGATTTTTAAATTCAATAATAGTGGAAAAATATAATAAATGATGAAAATCTGGGTGGATGCTGATGCCTGTCCCGTTGTTATCAAACAAATTCTGTTTCGGGCAGCCAAGCGCTGGGAAATCCATACAACCCTGGTGGCGAATCAGATGTTAATGGTACCGCCTTCTGTTTTTATTCAGGCCCGACAGGTGCCCAAAGGGTTTGATGTGGCGGATGCCTATATTGTTGCTCAGGCACAGGCAGGTGACTTGGTGATCACGGCCGATATCCCGTTGGCCGCCGAAGTCATTGATAAAAAAGCAACCGCCTTGAATCCGCGCGGTGAGCTGTATTCACCAGAAAATATTCGGGAAAGGTTGGCGATTCGCGACATGATGGAAGAATTGCGTAGCAGTGGCATTGAAACCGGTGGGCCTAAAGCCTTTAACCACGCAGACCAGAAAGCATTTGCCAATCAGCTGGATAAACTGCTGGCCCGTTATGTGGCACAGAAAAATGCCAAACCATGAAGCTGGTTTTTTTTAATGCTTCAATAAATATTTTGTGTATAAAAAATGCCTGCATTGTTTAATTAATGCAGGCATTTTCCTATCAACACCGCTTAAGCGGTATTTAAAATAGCCATCAGCCTTCTTTACGCAAATGCGGGAAGAGCAAGACGTCACGAATACTGGGGCTGTCTGTCAGCAGCATGACCAGGCGGTCTATGCCAATACCACAACCGCCTGCCGGAGGCATGCCGTATTCCAGCGCCCGGATGTAGTCGGCATCATAGAACATGGCTTCTTCATCACCGGCATCTTTGGCTTCTACCTGGGCCAGGAAGCGGGCTGCCTGGTCTTCAGGGTCATTCAATTCAGAAAAACCATTGGCAATTTCACGGCCGGTAATAAACAGTTCGAAGCGTTCGGTAATGCCAGGAACGGTATCGGACTCGCGTGCCAGCGGTGAGACCTCGACGGGATAGTCGATGATGAAAGTCGGGTTCCACAATTTGGCTTCGGCGGTTTCTTCAAACAGGGCCAGTTGCAGGGCACCAATGCCTGCGCGGGACATGACTGCATCATAGGCATCAACGCCGAATTTCTTCAGTTCGTTGCGTAAAAACGCTTCATTGCCCAATTGTTCTTCGGTGTACTCGGGCGCGTATTTGGTAATGGCCTGAACAATTGTTAGACGGTCAAAGGGTTTGCTTAGGTCAAGCTCACGGCCCTGGTGGGTAAGCACGGCACTGCCGGTGGCTTGAATGGCAACATCACGCAGCAGTTTTTCGGTAAAGTTCATCAGCCACTGGTAATCGGTGTAAGCGGCATAGAACTCCATCATGGTAAATTCAGGGTTGTGGCGTGGGCTAACCCCTTCATTGCGGAAGTTTCGGTTAATTTCAAATACGCGTTCAAAGCCGCCCACAACCAGGCGTTTCAGATACAGCTCGGGGGCAATACGCAAGTACATTTCCATGTCCAGGGCATTGTGATGGGTCACAAATGGCTTGGCGGCAGCACCACCTGGAATGGGGTGCAGCATGGGGGTTTCAACTTCAAGGAAGTCGGCATCAAGCATGTATGAACGAATGGCATTGATCGCCTTGCTGCGCGTTTTGAACGTGTTGCGCGTTTCTTCAGTCATGATCAGGTCAACATAACGCTGGCGGTAACGCAGTTCCTGATCGGCAATGCCGTGGAATTTATCGGGTAAAGGACGCAGGGACTTGGCAAGCAGACGAATGCTTTCTGCGTGAATCGACAGCTCACCCTTGTTGGTTTTGAATACACGGCCTTCTACGGCAATAATGTCACCAATATCCCATTGCTTGAACTGGTTGTAAGTGTCTTCGCCTACCGAATTTTTATCCAGATAAATCTGAATGCGGCCGCTGCCGTCCTGAATGGTGGCAAAACTGGCCTTGCCCATGACTCGCTTGAGCATCATGCGGCCGGCGACCTTGGCGGGTATTTTTTGCGGATCCAGGGTTTCTTTGTCAAGTGCATCGTACTGTTCGTGCAGTTTCAATGCCTTGTGTTCGGGTACAAAATCATTCGGAAAGGCAATCCCTTCTTCACGGATTTTATCCAGCTTGGCACGACGTTCGGCAATCAGGCGGTTTTCATCTTGTTCGGGAGCGGTAGGGGTATGTTGTTCTGTCATGGTTGTGGTTTATGAATAGTGACGAATATCATCAATTTCGGTTTGGCCGAAATCATCACGATGTAAATAATTCAGGATTTTATGAGCGAGCTGTTCGGGATTTGACAGTTCGCCTTTGTCATGGAGCTGGGTAAAACGGGACCGATTGGGAAAATCGTTAGGATCCAGTTCGCGAATTTGTTTTTGCATGGCGGTATCGATGACACCAGGCGCCAATGACACCAGTTTGGCATGGGGGGCTTCCTGTTTTGCCACACGGGTGTACATGTCAAGGGCGGCCTTGGTGGCACAATAAACACCCCAGCCAGGATAGGGAGAGCGACCGGCACCCGAGGAAATGTTAATGACCCGGATGTCGGCCCCGGTAGAGCGGGTGGCCGTTAAAAAAGCCGACGTTAGCACAATAACACTATTGATGTTTAAATTGAAGGCGCTGGTTATGTCAGCGGCCTTGTTGTGGCCAAGACTGTTATATTGGCCAACGGGCCCCAGTGTGCCTGCGTTATTAATCAGGATATATTGGCTGGCCGAGAGATCGAACTGCGAAAAAATGGCCCGGGAAGCCTGCTCGATTTGTACCGGATCGGCAAGATCGGCTTCATGGTGGATATGCTCGCAACCATGTTGCCGGGCAAGCTTGTGCAATTGCCGGTTATCGGTTCGGGCCACGGTAATCAGCTGGTTGACCTGCGTGGCAAGCTGGCCAGCCAGTGCGGCCCCCAGCCCCCTGGAAGAACCGGTAACGATGGCAACGGTTTGGCTCATTTAAATACCCTGTTTCAGACTTGCTTCAATGAACATGTCCAGGTCGCCATCCAGTACTTTTTGGGTATTGGAAACCTCGACATTGGTACGCAAGTCTTTGATACGGCTTTGGTCCAGCACGTAAGAGCGGATTTGATGGCCCCAGCCTACTTCGGTTTTGGCGTCTTCGAGTTTTTGCTGTTCGGCCATGCGGTTACGCATTTCCAGTTCATACAGTTTGGAGCGCAGCATGGACATGGCTTCGGCACGGTTACGGTGCTGTGAGCGGTCATTCTGACACTGGACAACAATACCGGTGGGGGCGTGGGTAATCCGGACGGCCGAGTCGGTTTTGTTAATGTGCTGACCACCGGCACCGCTGGCACGGTAAGTATCTATGCGCAAATCTGCCGGGTTAATCTCAATTTCGATGGAATCGTCGATTTCAGGGTATACATAGACACTGGCAAAAGACGTGTGACGGCCATTGGAGGAGTCGAACGGACTTTTACGGACCAGGCGGTGAACACCACTTTCGGTACGTAAAAAGCCAAAAGCGTAATCACCTTCGATTTTGATGGTGGCGGATTTGATGCCGGCAACATCACCATCGGAAATTTCAAGGACCTCGGTTTTGAAGTCTTTGTTTTCACAATAGCGCAGGTATTGGCGCAGCAGCATGGATGCCCAATCCTGGGCTTCGGTGCCACCGGCGCCTGCCTGGATGTCCATAAAGCAGTTCAGGGGGTCGGCCGGATTGGAGAACATACGGCGGAACTCAAGGCCTTGCAGGATTTCAGCGTATTTTTTGGCGTCTTCTTCGATAGCCAGTAAAGTTGCCTCATCGTCGTCCATCTCGGCCAGTTCGTAAAGATCGATTGAATCTTTGATGTTTTGCCGTAACTCGCTTAACACCAGTACGATTTTTTCAAGGCTTTTCTTTTCTTTGCCCAACTCCTGGGCGTGTTCGGGATCGTTCCAGATATCCGGATTTTCAAGTTCCAGATTGACTACTTGCAGGCGTTCTGATTTTGCCTCGTAGTCAAAGATACCTCCGAAGGTCGGATTCGCGTTCAGCGTAATCTTCAAGGTTTGCTAAGATTTGATTCTGGCGCTCGGCTTCCATTATATTTCCTAAGATCAAATTTTATTTTTGCTAACCCTGCATTTTAACGCATAGCAGTAAAAAAGCCCTGAAAAGGGCTTTGCTTATTGAAAAGATTTTATGGTCTGCCCGGTTTTTTGCCGGATATATTGCCGAAGGCATCACCAACGGTATTGATGACGTTATCAATGGGGGCACTGGGGGAGTTCATGTTTGTGCAGGCAGCCAGGGAAAAGACAAAGGCGAGCAAGCCGGTCAGGCAGGAAAGTTTTTTCATTATCTCAGGCATCCCGGGCGTGTTTGACAAGCAGTTGTGCCGAGACCACGCCATTCCAGTGATTGGGTACCAGTTCATACACCAGTTCAGCGTATTCGGGCAGTGATTCCTGCTGATTGAACCAGATGGCATCATACAGCACCTGGTTACGTTCAACTTTTAATTTAAGGTGTTTGTCTTTGAGCAGTTTTTGGTTGCGGATGCGGTACACATCCCTGAAAAGCGGGGCGGGAAAACCGGCTCCCCAAACCTGGTTTTGCAGCAGTAAAGCAGTTTCGGCGTTGGCAAAAACAGGATCCAGTGAGCCATCGGTTTCAAGCAGGGGCTCAAAGCTGCTGGTGCCCGTCATTTCCTGCACCGCTTCGTTAAAGGCGCTGGCAAACGCGTCAAACTGCGTGCTTTTCAGGGAAAGTCCGGCCGCCATGGCATGGCCACCAAATTTCAGGATCATGCCAGGGTGACGTTTGGATACCAAATCAAGCGCATCACGCAGGTGCAGTTCGGGTATGGAGCGACCCGATCCGCGTAACTCATCATTGTCGGCAGGGGCAAAGGCCAGGGTGGGCTTCCAGAATTTTTCTTTCAGGCGGGAGGCCACAATGCCCACGACGCCCTGGTGCCAGCTGTCATTAAAGACGCAGATGCTGGCCGACTGGGTGTTTTCAGGAGATGCCAGCGTAGCCAGGGCCTGTTCGCTCATTTCGTGTTCAATAGAGCGGCGCTGATGATTGATTTCATCCAGTTGGCGGGCTAAATGCAGGGCTTCGGTTTCATCATCGGTGATTAAGCAGCGGATGCCCAGGCTCATGTCTGCCAGACGACCGGCAGCATTGATGCGCGGGCCGATTTTAAAACCCAGGTCGGTGGCACTGGCTTCTTTGAAATTGCCCCCCGCCACCATGAACAGGGCCTTGATGCCGGGCTGCAAGTGGCCCCTGCGGATTTTGTTGAGTCCTTGGGTAACCAGCAGGCGGTTATTGCTGTCCAGGCGAACAACATCCGCAACGGTGCCCAGCGCCAACAGGTCGGCAAGGTTGTCAAGCCTGGGCCCACCGTTGGGGGGGAAGTGTCCGCGTTGACGCATTTGAGCTCGCAGGGCCAGCATGACATAGAAAATCACTCCCACACCAGCCAGGTTCTTGGACGGGAAGGTGCAGCCGGGCTTGTTGGGATTGACGATGCACAGGGCATCGGGCAGGGTGTCACCAGGCAGGTGGTGGTCGGTCACGATCACCGCCATGCCTTCGTCTCGTGCCGCCTGCACACCTTCAACACTGGCAATGCCATTATCAACCGTAATCAGGATATCGGGTTTGCCATTGGGGTGCTGGCAAGCCAGTTTAACCACGGCAGGAGATAAACCATAGCCGGTTTCAAAGCGGTTGGGGACCAGAAAATCAATATCGGCCCCCATCTGGCGCAGGGCACGTACACCGGTTGCGCAGGCCGTGGCACCGTCACAATCATAGTCGGCAATAATCAGGAGTTTTTTTCTTTGCTCGATGGCATCGGCCAGCAGGTTGGCCGCCCGGTTCACTTCGGAAAGCAGGGAAGGGGCCAGCATGTTTTGCCATTGCGCCTGTGTTTGGGCCGGATCATTGACACCGCGTGATGCCCAGAGTCGTGCCAGCAGGGCATGAATGCCCGCGTTTTCCAATTGTTGCTGATAGCCGGGGTTTTGCGTCCGGTCACTTATTTTTACTGACACCACCAGTCCTTCCATTGTTGATTGCGATTTAATAGTTTACTCAGCCAGCCAGGCAGGCGGCCCGGTGTGATGACAACCAGTCGATCATAGCCGGTTAGCACCAGCCTGTCGCTTTTATTGACAGGGAAGCGGAAAACATCTTGCTCAAGTTTGCCCAGGATGGCCAGCCATTGGCCCCAATCCTGCTTGCGGTGAGCGATTTCAAGTTGCCGAAGGATGCGCGGCGGCTCTGAGACAGGGGCCGCCTGCAGTTGTAAAGGCGTGGCACCGCCAAAGACCCAGGCGCCATTAATGAGAGGCATGCCTTTTTGTTGCCGGGCCTGGTTTACGGGATGTTCATGCCATTCCACCTGGAGCGCATTTAATAGTTTGCGCAATAGACGGCTTTGTGCATCTTGCGGCCACCAGTTATTAAGAGTTCCGCTGGCAATGACATTGGGGCTTAAGGAGGGTAAAACCATATCGGGTGGTACCTCGATGAGCCAGCGGTGTGTATCATGTTGCAGTAATTTGAAAGAGCTCTCGGAAAAAACAACCTGTGCACTTTCAAATAATGCTAAGCTTTCCGATTCCGATATGACCAGATCATCGGCAGTAAGTAAAGAGGCATTGGACGCGCCTAACGCGATGTGCGCCAGCTCCAGCAACCAAACGGGTTGATCCCGGTTGGGTGAGTGGGTGGAATAAAGCGGTCCAAGTCCTGCAGCATGATTTTGTTGCCCAACAGGCGTGAATTGGCGCTGTTCCAGTTGCCAGTATTCAAAAGGCGTACAGCCGGTTTCGTTGGGGTCGAGCAAATGCACGGTACCCTTGCTGTTTTCCAGTTTTTGAAACAGGCTCGGCGCGGCTTTGGCCGCCTGCCTGGCCAGTTCAGAAGCAATCGATGAGTGGGGAAGTATCCCTGAAATAACAATATCCATGTTGGAATTGTAATCTTTGTGAATCATTTACGCTTGTGAAAATACCTTACGAACTATGGATTGGTTCCCGTTATGCGGGATTGACAAGAGCAAAAGGGCGCGGAAAAAAGCGCGACCGCTTTGTGTCTTTTATTGCGGGCAGCTCGATGGCGGGTATTGCGCTGGGGGTTGCCGCTCTCATTATTGTCATGTCCGTGATGAACGGATTTCAGGTGGATGTACGCGATCGCATGTTGTCGGTTTTGCCACACATTCAACTGTTCAACCCGCAAATTGATGCGGTAAGTGCCCTGGAAGACTGGCAAAACCTGGCCAGCGAGGCTGAAAAAAACCCTGAAGTCGTTGGCGCGTCCGCTTTTGTCGCCTCCTCAGGCATGCTGGCACGTGGCAATGTGCTCAAAGGGGTGGAAATTCGCGGTCTTGACCCGGCCAATGAAGGCAAGGTGTCCGAGTTGCCCGATCAAATCATTCGTGGTTCCCTGGATTCCTTGCAGCCTGGTACGTTCAATATGGTGATTGGCCAGACACTGGCCAATCAGATGGGTGTTAATGTGGGAGATACCCTGCTGGTGATGTCTCCGCAGGGCTCCATCAACCCGGCCGGTTTTACACCGCGCATGCGGCAATTCACGATTTCCGGCATATTTTCTTCCGGTCATTATGAATATGACTCCAGCCTGGCTTTTATTGCCGCCCGCGATGGTGCCGTACTGTTCCGTAATATGGGCCTGGCCGGTGTCAGGCTTAAAGTCAATGATATGCTTGATGCCCCGGAAGTGGCCAATCAATTAATGTTCAGCTTGCCCCAGGGTATTGTTGCGCGTGACTGGACGCAAGATAACCGGACCTGGTTTGCCGCGGTCAAGACGGAAAAAAGAATGATGTTCCTGATTCTGGCCCTGATTATTGCCGTGGCTGCCTTCAATCTGCTGTCCTCACTGGTGATGGCGGTCAAGGACAAGCAATCGGACATCGCGATTTTAAGAACACTGGGTGCCAGTCCGGCAGAAGTGGCCCGGATATTTTTGGTACAGGGTTCTTTGATTGGGGTGGTGGGCACTTTTATGGGCGTTTTCCTGGGTTGTGTGGTGGCCTACAATATTGATGTCATCATCCCGTTTATTGAAAACCTGTTCGGTATTCATTTCCTGGACCCCAGCATTTATTTTGTCAGCCAATTGCCGTCTCATCCTGAAGTCAGCGATATTACCGCGGTGGGCCTGACATCCCTGGTGCTGTCCATACTGGCTACTCTATATCCAAGCTGGAGAGCCTCCCGTTTGCAACCTGCCGAGGTATTGCGCCATGACTGATGAGAAAAAATATGCTTTGCAGGCAAAGTCGATTGTTAAATATTACGAAGACGGCAATAGCCGGCTGGATATCCTCAAAGGCATCGATCTGGATGTCGCGCAGGGTGAAATGGTGGCCATTATTGGTGCTTCGGGCTCTGGTAAAAGCACCTTGCTGCATACCCTGGGCCTGCTTGATGAGCCCACGTCTGGCGAGGTGCTGGTGAACGGAACCCGTACAGCCGGCTTGTCCGAGAAGCAACGCAGCCAGATCCGCAACCAGAGTCTGGGGTTTGTGTATCAGTTTCATCATTTGTTGCCCGAATTCAGTGCGCTGGATAACGTGGCCATGCCTTTGATTGTCAGAAGGATGGATCGCGGCGTGGCACGTAAAATGGCTGAACAGGTGTTGGCTAAAGTAGGGTTGGCTGAGCGGGTCACGCATAAACCCAGCCAGCTTTCCGGGGGCGAGCGTCAACGTGTGGCCCTGGCCCGTGCGCTGGTGGCCAATCCGGTCTGTGTGCTGGCCGATGAGCCCACCGGCAACCTTGACAGGGAAACGGCCCAGAATATGTTTGCCCTGTTAAAATCGGTCAATAAGGAATTCAATACGGCTTTTGTAATTGTGACCCACGATCCCAAGCTGGCCGAGCTGGCAGACCGCCAGTTGGTCATGGAAAAAGGCCGACTGAATCAAAAAAACGATATTCCCGTTTAAACATTCATTGGCCTGATATTTGTCCAACGTTTAATGCAAAGTGCGCAGACAGGGATTCATTGTTCAACCCGGATATAAACAGGTGTAGCCATGCTGATTGATACACATTGCCACTTGGATGCGGCCGAATTTGATCATGATCGCGAAGAAGTGATTGCGGATGCCCGGGCGCAAGGGGTCAGGATTATGGTGATTCCGGCCGTGGAGCAAAGCAATTTTGCTACGGTCAGAAACCTGGCGCACCGCATTGACGGGGGCTTTTATGCCTTGGGTATCCATCCCATGTATGTGCATAAGGCGCAAGATGAAGATCTGGACTTGCTGGAGCAGGAAATCGCCCGTTCCATGGAGGATCCGCGTTTTGTCGGGGTGGGTGAAGTCGGACTGGATTTTTTTGTGACCGATATTGCCAGTGGCGTGCAGCGGGAGCGGCAGGAATATTTTTACTCGGCCCAGTTAAGTCTGGCCAAACAATTCAATTTGCCGGTGATTTTGCATGTGCGCAAATCACAGGATACCTTGCTGAAATACTTGCGCCGGTTTTCCTTGTCTGGCGGTATTGCCCATGCTTTTAATGGCAGTTTCCAGCAGGCGCAGGCATTTACTGACTTGGGCTTTGCCTTGGGGGTAGGGGGGGCCATGACCTATACCCGTTCTTTGCAAATACGTCGCCTGGCCAGTGAACTCGATCTGTCCAGTCTGGTGCTGGAAACCGATTCGCCGGATATTCCTCCGGCCTGGCTGCATGAGCCCAACCGGCGCAACACGCCCGGACAAATTGGCCGTATTGCCCGGGAGCTGGCAGACTTGCGTCAGGAAAGTTTTGAAACCATTTGCGAAAGCACGACCCATACGGCCAAACGGGTTTTGCCACGGATGATATTGTCCTGAACAGGATTTTTAGCCAGATCACTTGACTAGAATCTGCTTTTTAGCAGCAGAAAGAAGGTCATGCGGGTTTACTGGATTTGCCTGGCAGGTGCATGCCTGGGGATTGCCTGTGTTCAATTATTGCCAGCGTTGCCCTCACTCACCATTATTGGTGTATGGGCAGGTTTGATGGTGGCCGGGTGGCTATGTTTATGGCCCATAAAATTGTCTGTACTTAAAACCATTTTGATGGGATTACTATGTGTTTTGCTGGGCATGGCTTATTCCACTTATAGGGCCCAGTTGCGATTGGCGGACAGCCTGGCTTCCATTCATGAAAACAAAACAAACCGGGTCGTTTTGCGTGTTAGTGAAATCGCCCTGTATGGGCCCGACTATGTGCAGTTCAAGGCCAAGGTGCTGGACAGTTTTTCCATCAAGGGAATTCCGGTACATATACAGGTGCGCTGGCAGGTTGGGCAATGGCCAGGCATTTATGGCAAACCCAGGGATATCAATGATAAATTGCCGCTCATCAGGCCGGGCCAGGTATGGGAAATGTCCTTGAAACTTAAACGTGTTCATGGTGCCATGAATCCCAACGGGTTTGATTATGAAACCCATGCTTTTGCCAATAACATCCGGGCCATGGGAGCTGTAAAAGGTCAACCAAAATTGTTGGCTGATGAACCGTTCGGCAGCTTTGCCATCGCTGTTGAGCGATTGCGTGACCAGGTGCGCTCGGCCATGCTGCCTTATCTGAAAGATAAACGTTATGGTCCCGTGATGGTGGCGCTGGTTATGGGGGACCAGAACGGGATTGCCCAGGATGACTGGAAACTGTTCAACCTGTCAGGGGTAACACATCTGGTGTCCATTAGCGGGTCTCATATTACGATGCTGGCCGTGTTAGGCCATTTTCTGGTTTTGTGGGGTTGTCAAAGAATCAAGTTTAAAGGGAAGTTGCTGTCAGACCATCGCTCTGTTCATGTCCTGGCCGCTTTTTTTGGTTTGCTGGTGGCATGGGCCTATTGTTTGCTGGCAGGCTGGGGAGTGCCTGCGCAAAGAACGTTGCTGATGCTGGCTATTGGCTATGGCCTGATCCTGTTTCGTTGGCGCCTGTCCATTTTCTTTATTCTTTTGCTTACTTGTCTGGGTGTTTTGTTGCTGGATCCGTGGGCCATGTTGTCCAGCGGGTTTTGGTTGTCTTTTTCTGCTGTGGCCGTTTTAATCTGGTTGGGACGCCATCAGGCGCAGCAGGGCAGGGGCTATGTGCAAAGCAGGAGCCAGAAAATGCTGTCTGCCTTTGCGTTGGCAGCCAGATTTCAATTAATGATCACGCTGGCGCTGGCACCGTTTTTAATATTGCTTTTCAGCCAGCTTTCATTGGTCTCACCGTTGGTCAATGCCTATGCCATTCCCTTGATTGGCTGGGTGATTACGCCATTTTCACTATTGTTTGCCTTGCTGGCCCTGTTAAACCTGCACACGTCTGCCACTCAGTGGCTGGGTCATTTTACGCATGATATTTTACAGGGTATCCTTGATCTAACCCAGTGGTTTGCCCAGTTACCGTGGGCCAGCGTCTATATCGCAACGCCCGCTTTATGGGGCTTGCTGCTTGCCCTGGCGGGTGTTTTCATCGTGTGCCAGGCCCGGGGGCTGCCTTATAAGAACCTGGCCTGGTGCTTTATGGTACCGGTTTTTCTGGGGAAAACAGACCGACCTTTACCGGGTTACTGGAATTTGATTGCCTTGGATGTGGGGCAGGGAACAGCAGTAGTCGTGTTAACGCAAAAGCATGCGGTGTTGTTTGATGCCGGACCTAGAACCAGTCATGCCAATGAAGCGGGTAGCCGGACAATTCTGCCCTATTTAAGATCAGTGGGTATCAAGCAGCTTGATGTTGTGGTGGTATCCCATTCCGATGTGGATCATGCGGGTGGTTTTGCTGAAGTGATTGCCGGTATGCATACCGGCATGGCATATGCGTCCTTTGGGCTTGATCGGTTCCTGGCAGAGGAAGAAAAACGGCTTGAACACGATTATGCTTTATCAAACCGGGATCTGGCCTATCTGCCTTGCGGGCAGGGACAGTCTTTTAGCCTGGATGGGGTCAGTTTTACTTTTTTGAATAATGGGCAATTGCCCTTGTCCAATGAAAGTGGCAATGCGCAAAGTTGTGTGTTGCTGGTGCAGGGCCGTCAGCATAATGCCTTGTTAACGGGTGATATTCATGTCGAGCAGGAAATCGGCCTGGTTCAACAGGGACTGGAAAAGGTCAATGTCGTGGTGGTACCGCATCATGGGGCCAGCACGTCTTCTTCATTGCCGTTTATTCAGGCCCTGAAAGCCGGTCATGCCATTGTCCAGAGCGGTTACCTGAATCGTTATGGTCACCCGCACAGGCTGGTGCAGCAGCGCTGGGAAGACGCAGGCAGTCTTTTCTGGCGTACCGACAGGGATGGCGCCGTAACCGTGCGCTCCTCAATGCAGGGGCTCGATCTGCTTGCCTCGCGTCGCGAGAAAAAACGCTATTGGCATGCCCGCTAGCCTCGGCATATACTAGTGATAATCATTATATGTATATCCTGGAGGAAGGTCATGCAATCACCACGTTTGAATTATGTCAATTGCGTCAGTACGGCAGGCGTACATCGCATGGCTTACTGGGAATGGGGTGACCCGGATAATGACCGGGTGTTGATGTGCGTGCATGGCCTGACCCGTACCGGACGTGATTTTGATGATATGGCACGTGCCATGTCGGGTGAATATCGTGTGATTTGTCCTGATATTGTGGGCAGGGGGGCCTCTGACTTTTTGTTTAACCCATCCCTTTATGCCGTGCCGCAGTACGTGTCCGATATATTCACCTTGTTGGCGCGCGTTAATCCGAAAACCCTGGATTGGATCGGGACCTCAATGGGTGGGCTGATTGGCATGGTGTTTGCCGGGCTGGTGCGCAAGGCAGACTTGTCTATTGTCAATCAGGTGCCTCGTGATGAAAATATGCCAGCTAAAACCGGGCTTGCCCTGAATCGTCTGGTTTTGAATGATGTGGGCCCTAAAATAGAGCTTGAGGCCATTCGTCGTATTGGCGCCTATGTGGGCAATGCCCTGGAATTTGACAGCCTTGAAAGTGCGGTGGCATATATGAAGGTCAACGCGGCCTCTTTTGGGCCACTTAATGACAGGCAATGGCTTGAATTTACCAAAAGTGTGATTAAATTTAAGGACAATGTCTGGAAAAGTCATTACGATGTACGTATCGCCCAAACATTTAAAGAGCAGGAAAGTGAAGAAGCGCTTGCCGCGGCAGAAGCCTATCTGTGGCGCTCTTATACATCCATTGATTGCCCCATTTTGATATTGCGGGGTGAAAACTCCGATTTGTTAAGTCGTGAATCGGTTGCCCAAATGCTGGAACAGAATAAAAACAGCCAAATGGTCGAAATACCCGAGGTGGGTCATGCGCCAACCCTGATGCCCAACGAACAAATCCAGACAGTGCGCGAGTTTTTGCTCTCTTGAAACATTTTTGCCAGTAGGAAAGTACCATGGATAGCTTGGTCAGATTGAACGTAGACCTGCATTGTCACTCAACCGTTTCGGATGGTGTGTTAAGCCCCACCGAGGTGGCCACACGTGCGGCCGGCAATGGCGTGCAAGTCTGGAGCCTTACCGACCACGATGAGGTGGGAGGGCAACAAGAGGCTGCGCGGGTCGCCCGTGAACTGGGTATGACTTATATTCCGGGTATTGAAATATCCGTGACTTGGGCAGAACACACCCTGCATATTGTTGGCCTGGGTATCGACCCTGAAAACGCAGCCATGAATGCCGGTCTGGAGCGTATCCGTAATGACCGTGAGCAGCGGGCACGGGTAATGTCAGACAAGCTGGCGGAATTTGGCATTATGAATGCCTACGAGGGGGCCTTGAAATATGCCGATAACCCCAATTTGCTGAGCCGGACGCACTTTGCCCGTTATATTGTGGAGACCGGCCATTGCAAGCACATGCAAGAGGTTTTCGACAAATACCTGGCCGATGGCAAACCTGCTTACATAGCGGGTGACTGGGCAAGTCTTGAAGAGGCCATCAACTGGATCACCCAGGCTGGCGGGATTGCCGTGATTGCCCACCCTGGACGGTATAAATACTCCCGCAGTGAGTTTGTCACTTTATACAAGACTTTCAAGTTAATGGGGGGTAGGGGAATTGAAGTGGTGACCGGTTCCCATACTGTTGACCAGTATCACCAGTACGCACATATTGCCCGCCAGTACGGTTTTCTGGCTTCTTGTGGCTCTGATTTTCACAGTCCGTCGGAAAGCAGTATGGATCTTGGTAAACTTCCGCCTTTGCCAAGTGGTCTTACCCCTGTCTGGGAGGAATTAATTTAAATCATGAACAAGGCTTTTGTTAAAGAATCCGATCAGGACGATGATGACGATGGTGTTGATGGCCAGGCCGTTGCCTTGCCGGCCGGCACCAAAAACTATATCACCAAATATGGTTATGCCGCTTTGCGTGAAGAGTTGGCACATCTGGTCAATACCGAAAGGCCCGATGTGGTACAAATCGTTTCATGGGCGGCGGCCAATGGTGACCGTTCTGAAAACGGAGATTACCTGTATGGTAAAAAAAGACTGCGCGAGATAGACCGTCGCATCCGCTTTCTGACCAAAAGGCTGGAAATTGCCGAAGTCGTGGACCCTTCCATCCAGCCCAATAAAGACCAGGTGTTTTTAGGCGCCACGGTTGTCTATATCGACAAGGCCGGCGAAGTGCACACGGTCACTATTGTTGGGGTGGATGAGGCAGAGCCATTGCAGGGGAAAATCAGTTGGATTTCCCCTGTTGCAAGGGCCCTGATCAAGGCCAGGGAAGGCGATACGGTCAGCTTGCGTACGCCTTCAGGCATGGATGAGCTGGAAATTCTTGAGGTTAATTACCCTGACGAGTAAGGCTGAAGGTTGCCGAGCTGTCCTGGGCAAGATGTTTGGCCAGATAGGGCAGGCTTTTTTCCAGGGCGGCATGCAGGGTATATGGCGGGTTGATAATAAACATGCCACTGCCGTGCAGGCCGTAACCATCCGCAGCCGGTTTTTTGACGGTTAGCGAGGCGTTAAGCCATTGGATGCCGGGCAGTTTTTCAAGCTGCCTGATCATGTCATGCACTTCCTTGCGGTTGACCAGCGGGTACCAAATTGCATAACAGCCGGTGGCAAAGCGTTTAAGGCCATCTTTAACAGCCATTAATGTATGTCGGTAATCGGCTTTGTCCTCATAGGAAGGATCAATCAGGATCAGGCCTCGTCTGGGTACGGGCGGCAGTTGTGATTTCAGACCCGAAAAACCGTCCTTTTCGAAAATCGTCACTTGCCGTGTAATTTCCCGGCCTTGCTGCTCAATGTTGTCGCTCAGCACTTCAATTTCAGTCGGGTGTAACTCAAACAAATGCAGGCGATCTTTGGGTCGCATCAATTCCAGGGAAATCCAGGGGGATCCGGGGTAATACACCAGATCCCGGTCATCGTTCAGGTTGCGGATATGGTCAATATAGAGCTGCAGATCCTCAGGCAAGTCGGTGTTGTCCCACAGACGGGCGATACCTTCTTTGAATTCCGCGGTTTTCTCTGCCCAGGCATCTTCAAGATCGTAAATGCCGGCACCGGCGTGGGTGTCAATGATCCAGTAAGGCGTTTCCTTTTTGTTAAGATAGTGCAAAATATGCAACAAAACGGAGTGCTTTAAAACATCAGCATGATTGCCTGCATGAAAGGCGTGGCGGTAACTGAACAAAATATATCCTTGTGGTGAGTACGGGCGGTTAAGCCAAATTGGGGTTTATGCGAAGCAGTTCATCGGTAAACAGGGCATCGCAACCCCAATGCAATAGTTGTTTGGCACGTTGATAGTCATTCACGGTCCAGGCGCAAACCCGGTAGCCGGCCTGATGAATGCGTTCTATTTTTTCCTGGTTCAGCAGGCTTTGCTTCAGGTTAATGGCGACGCAGTCCAGTTCTTCCAGAATCTCGGTGAAATTATCAGGCAGGTCTTCGGTTAAAAAGGCGCGTGGCAATTCGGGGGCGGCCTGTTTTGCGGCAGCCAGTGCTTCCAGGGAGAAAGACGAAATTAGTGGGGGCAGATCGGAATGATGCCACCATTGTTGTGCCGCTTGGGCTGCCAGGGTTCCGGTTTCGGTTTCACGGTTCGGGCAGGGCTTGATTTCTATGTTGCAGAAAATATTGTTTTCCTGGGTGAAACGGGCAACAGAACGAAACGTGGGGATGGGCTCTCCGGTATAAAAAGACGAATGCCATCCACCGAAATCCAGTTCGGACAACTCCCTGAACGTTTTGCTGGCCGCCAGTCCTCTTCCGTTTGAGGTGCGGTTGACCGTATCATCATGCATTAAGACAAGTACGTTGTCCTGGCTGAGCTTGACATCGAACTCAACCATGGAAAAACCGTGTTCATGGCCGCAGCGCATGGCCGCAAGGGTGTTTTCAGGGGCCAGGAAGCCACCGCCACGATGGGCAATCAGGCGCGGATAGCACCACTCGAAAGTATTTTTTGCTGGCATTGGAATAAAAGGGTGGATTTCAAGAATAAAGTTTATTGTTGTATTGTAGGAAGATATAAGTCGCTTTGAAAGCGACTTTTTATAAAATAGGGCTGAATTGTCTATTTTAAAAGTGAAAAAGACTAAAATGGGAAACCCCTTTTTCCAACCGCGACATTTATAATGTATATTCTGATTTTCGCAGTCTGAGTTGAGAGCTTAATGTTTGAATTTATCCGTACACACCAACGTATCGTATTGGCCGCGTTAATTATTTTGGTGGTTCCGTCATTTGTTTTTTTTGGCGTGGCCGATTACCAAAGTTTCGTTTCCAACGATGTAAAACTGGTAGCTATTAAAGAAGCCAATATTACCCAAGAGCAGTTTAACCAATCCTGGCGCAATCGTTTGGACGAAATGAGAATGCAGTCTGGTGCAAATTTTGATGTTGCCAAGGTAGATACGCCTGCCAACCGGAGAGCCTGGCTGAATCAGCTTATCAATGCCCAGGTGCTGCAGCAGGAAATGATCGACGGTCATTTCAACGCCACTGACAATATGGTTCGCAATGCCATTGGCTCCAATCCCCAGTTCCATGAGAACGGTGTGTACTCTCCTCAAAAATACACCGAATTTTTAGTCAGAAACGGCATCAGAGACATCGATTATGAAGCTTATGTCCGTCAGAATCTGGCTTATGCACAGGTGCTTGAGCCTATTGCGCAATCGGTGTCGATGCCTGAAAAAACGCTTGAGCTATTACAATCGGCCATGGTTCAGGAGCGTGCCGTTCGCCTGAAAGAATTTGAGATTTCCACATACCTGCCAGATGTCACGGTTTCCGATGAGGACATCAAACAGTGGTACGATAAAAACAGTAAAACCCTCGAAGTTCCCCGCTATGTGGATGCCCAGTACATTATCCTTAACCAGGATGCGGCATTAGAATCGGTACCCGAAGTTTCAGAAGCTGATATCGAATCCTACTATCAATCCAATATTGGCAAGTACACTAAACAGGAACGTCGGGTCGTTAATCATATTCAAATCAAGGTGCCTGAAGGGGCTGATGCCGCGACCCAGGAAGAAATCCTGAAAAAAGCCCAGGATGTGGCGGCACAGGCCAAGGCAGAGCCCGCAAAATTTTCAGCATTGGCAAAACAGTATTCAGATGACGCAGGTACTAAAAACCTGGACGGCAGCCTGGGTCTGTTGGCCAGGGGTGATATTCCCGTTCTTGATGAGGCCATTTTCTCATTGACAGCACCAGGCGTGACCGATCCGGTCAAAGTGGGCAATTCTTATCATATTATTCAGGTAGCCAGTATCGATGCAGGCTCTGTTCAGCCATTGTCTGCTGTCAAGAGTCAGGTGCTGGAAGAAATCCGCCTGCAGCTGGCATCGGAAAAATTTGCCGATCTGGCTACCGGCCTGGTCCAGCAGGTCAATGATGATCGTTCATCATTGCAAGGCGTTGCCGATAATCTTCAGCTGGAACTGAAAACGGTCAATGGTGTGGCCCGTGACCTGCTGCTGACCGCAGAGCAAGTGGGAGAGAATGCTGCCTCAGCCAGTCCCGATGCCAAATACTTCGAGGCCCCCAGGGTGCGTGAGGTCCTGTTCTCCGATGAGGTGTTGAAACAAAAACTCAATTCTGGCGTGATAGAAATTTCACCCTCTGAGTTGCTGGTGGTTCGTGCAGTGCAGGAAGTGCCTGCCGCGATCCCCCCACTGGATGCCGTCAGGGCCGAGGTGGAAAAAATGGTAAGGGATGAAAAAGCCTTTGAGCAGGCCAAACTGGCCGGTGAGCAAGCGCTTAAAATGCTTCAGGAAAACGGTGAACCTTCATCGGTTGGCTTTGGTGCCGAGACAACAATCAGTCGTTTGATGGGCAATCAATTGCCCGAGACAATGCTCAATACCATCATGAATGCACCTACCGATAAATTGCCTTCCTTTGTGGGTACCACTACGCCTAATGGTTTTGTCATTGCACAAATTGAAAAGGTGTCCGAAGGCAACTCTGAAATGAAAACGCTTTTTACGCAATTCTTGCAACCCGGTCTGGAAACAGGTGTGGCAGCCGAGATTGCCCAAGGTGTGACCAGTATTCTGCGTGCAGACCATGAGGTACAGATCTTCCCTGAAGCCGAGAAGGTGATTTTGGGTGAATAAACCGGTCAGGCGCCTTTTTAAAGCATAGGCCTTTAATCCGGGCTGTCATGAATAAACCCCATAAAGCTGGATGTATTCCGGTTTTATGGGGTTTTTCTATTGTGGGTCATCAAGTATTGGTGAGGGGTGTTGCAAGCCCCTCCAAGTGATGGTGGGCGTTTTCTGGTTCACCTTGCTCAGTTAATGGCCTGTTGCAATACGGCCCACACATTTTCCGCCATGGTTTTTTGTGCGGCTTCGTTCGGGTGGATGCCATCGTCCTGAAACATGTTTTTATCCAGCGCAAAATGTTCAAACAGGAAGGGCACCAGCAGGGCATCCTGTTCCTGCGCCACCTGGGCAAACATTTCCTTGAACTGTTGTGAATACACAGGTCCGAAGTTGGGCGGAATTTGCATGCCGACTATGATTACTTTGGCCTGTGCCTGCCTGCTCAATTCGCTCATTTTAGCCAGATTGCTTTTGGACGCTTCCAGTGACAGACCGCGCAGCGCATCATTTGAGCCCAATTCCACAACTACCACAGAGGGTGTGTGTTGCGCCAGCAGGGCGGGAAGACGGGTAAGGCCACCGCTGGTTGTATCGCCGCTTATACTGGCATTGACGACTTCATAATTGTCATCATCGCCCAGAAAATCGGATTTAATTATTTCCACCCAACCTTTGCCCCTTTCAATGCCATATTCTGCTGATAAACTGTCTCCTATAACCAGTAGCGTTTTGTTGCTGGTGTTTTGTGCATTCGCCATTTGAAAAGCAGCGGTACACATGAATAGCGTGAGACATAATTTGAGTAGTTGATTTATGAAAAACATATTTGCCCTGGAAGTTGATGGTCTGAATAAAGTAGTGGAAGATGCCAATGGCCAGCTTCGTATTTTAGAGGATATTTCCTTTTCGCTTGAAAAAGGTAAGACACTGGCCATTACCGGAAGTTCTGGTTCTGGCAAATCTACCCTGCTGGGCATTCTGGCCGGGCTCGATGTGCCCAGTCAGGGTAGTGTGCACTTGATGGGACAGGACCTGTTTTCACTTGATGAGGATCAGCGTGCCCAGTTGCGGGCGTATCATGTGGGATTTGTGTTTCAGTCTTTTCAGTTGCTGCCTAATCTGACAGCGCTGGAAAATGTCATGCTTCCTTTGGAGCTGCAAGGCAAACGGGCCAAAGAGCCGGCATGGGCCATGTTAGAGCGTGTGGGCCTTTCCGGGCGTTCTCATCACTATCCCAAAACGTTGTCTGGCGGAGAGCGTCAGCGTGTGGCTCTGGCACGGGCCTTTGTGGTTGAACCGGCCATATTATTTGCCGATGAGCCTACCGGTAGCCTGGATGCTGCAACCGGCACCCATATTATGGATTTGATGTTTGCGTTGCATCAGGAAAAAAGAAGCACCCTGGTTTTGGTCACCCATGATGGGGTGCTGGCCAGCCGTTGTCAGCAACAGCTGGTATTGCAGGCGGGCAGGGTGGTTGCCTAGCTTTTGACCCTGACGATCTTGGTAACCTGTGGGACGTGCCGTATCAGCCGGATTACACGGGCCAGATGCTTGCGGTCATCGACCTGAATGGTAATTTGGATGGTGGCGGTTTCAAGGGCCTCTTCATTCATGGACATCTGGATAATGTTGGAGTCAGCCGTGGCGATTTGAGCCGCGATACGTCCCAATACGCCTTTTTCACTCTTGAGAGTAACTTCAAGACGGGTGGGCAAGTGCTTGGCGGTTTCCTTGTCCCAGTTGACCGAAGAGACCCAGCGTTCGGGTTCGCGGGTGCGCTGGCGAAGGGCCGTAGGACAGTCTTCGGTATGAACGACCAAGCCATGACCGGGACGAATACAGGCGATGAGAGGGTCACCAGGTATGGGGCAGCAGCAGCTTGAAAGTTGAGCCGCCTGACCTTCGTTACCCTGAATGAAAATAGTGCCTGTTTTGGCAACGGACATTTCATCAATAACGGCGGCACTGGTTGCCAGGATTTCGTTATCGATAATGAACCGACGTGCAACAACCGCAGCCAGACGACGTCCCAGGCCGATATCGGCCAGAATTTCATCAACCGAGCTGGCACCGGTACTTTTGGCCAGTTTTTCCCATTGCGGATCATCTTTGGGGGGCATGGGGATATTCAGTTCTTGCAAGGCATGCAAAAGCTGCTTTTCACCAAACTGAATGGATTCGCTGTATTTGACCGTTTTCAGGAAATGGCGAATTTCAGAACGGGCTTTGCCGGTACGTACATAGTTAAGCCATTGAGCGCTGGGTACAGAGGCCGGAGAAGTGATGATTTCAATCCTGTCGCCACTGCTGAGTTCAGTCTTGAGAGGTACAAATTCACCATTGATTTTGGCTGAAACCGCATGATTGCCAATATCGGTATGAATAAGATAGGCAAAATCAATAGGTGTTGCGCCACGTGGCAATGAGATGATTTTACCTTTGGGCGTTAGCACATAAACGGCATCGGGGAACAGGTCTACCTTGACGTGTTCAAGGAATTCACCTGAGTCACCGGTTTGACTTTGGATATCCAGCAGCGACTGTAGCCAGCGATGGGTTTGCTTTTGCAGGTCGTTGAGAGAGAGATCATCATTTTTGTATATCCAGTGAGAAGCCACACCTTTTTCGGCAATGTGGTCCATATCACGGGTACGAATCTGGAATTCGATGGGGGTGCCATAAGGGCCCACCAAGGTGGTGTGCAAAGATTGGTAGCCATTAAGCTTGGGAATGGCAATGTAATCTTTGAATTTACCGGGTACCGGCCGATACAGCTGGTGAATCACGCCCAAGGCCAAATAACATTCAGGCAGGGTATGAACAATAATACGGAAGCCGTAGATATCCAAGACATCGGAAAAGGATTTTTTTTGTTCACGCATTTTTTTATAAATACTGAACAGGGATTTCTCACGACCGGAAATTTCGGCTTCGATACCTTGAGCTGGCAGGGCGGTGGTGATGTTGTCGGTGATTTTGGTAAGCACCTCACGGCGATTACCCCGGGCTGCCATGACGGCTTTGTGCAGGACGGAATAACGGTTGGGCGAGCTGGCCTCAAAACACAGGTCTTGCAGTTCACGAACCAGGGAGTTAAGGCCCAGGCGATGTGCAATAGGCGTATAAATTTCCAGGGTTTCGTTGGCCACCCGCCGGCGTTTGGCTGGATCTACCGCATCCAGGGTTCGCATATTGTGCAGGCGGTCGGCCAGCTTGATTAAAATAACCCGGACGTCTTTGGCCATGGCCAACAGCATTTTGCGGAAACTTTCCGCCTGTTGTTCGGCCTTGGTGGCAAAATTGAGCTTTTCAAGTTTGGTAAGGCCATCGACCAGATTGGCCACATCGGGGTTGAATTTTTCAGCCAGTTCTGACTTCAGAACCCCCTGATCTTCGATGACATCGTGTAACAGGGCAGCCATAAGGGCATTGACGTCAAGCTTCCATCCGGCACATATTTCGGTGACTGCAATGGGATGGGTAATGTAGGGAGCACCACTGGAACGGAATTGACCCAAGTGGGCCTGGTCTGCAAAGCGGTAAGCCTCGCGGACTTTTTCAATGTCTTTACTGTCCATGTAGCTGGACAGCATTTCGGTAAGCGTGGCCAATGAAGCTATGGTCGGATCATTGGCCGGTGTGGCCTTGCCTGTGGTCAGTTGAGTTGATTCAGCTGACTGGGTGGATTCTTTCTGTTTTCTTTTAAAGGGAGACCCGGCACGCAACGCATGCAATATCGTTGAGGATGCGCCTTTAATCCCTTTTAAAGTCATAGTGTGGATCCTTGCCAGTTGTTGATTCAGGTAGGTACTTTACGCAACATTTCAAGACCGGTGACACCGCTTGCGATTTCACGCAATGCGAGTACGGTGGGTTTGTCTTTGTTGCTTTCCAGGCGAGGCTCATGACCCTGGGCCAGTTCGCGTGCACGGTAAGTGGCCGCCAGCGTCAGGCTAAAGCGGTTTGGAATTTGTTTTAAACAGTCTTCAACGGTAATTCGTGCCATTTGATAACCTGAAAATATAGGAAAATAATAACAAGCCTACTGGGAGGAGATATTTGCAATACCCAGATCGGCGAATAGCTTTTCGTGTCTTGCTGCTTGTGCTGTATAGCGCAAACGAGCCGTAGCAATAATTTGCTTCAGCTCTTGAAGGGCGACCTCGAAATCATTGTTAATGATAACATATTCACACTCTGGCGCGTGCGCAATTTCGCTGCCGGCCGCTAATAAGCGACGGGCAATCACATCTGGTTCATCTTGACCGCGACGGGTTAACCTGACTCTCAGTTCTTCAATCGAGGGGGGCAAAATAAAGATGTCGGTGACATCGGAAAACTGCTGTCTTACCTGACGGGCGCCTTGCCAGTCGATTTCCAGCAAAATATCCTTGCCATCTGCTATGGCCTTCTTGATCAGGGTTTTGGGTGTGCCGTAAAAGTTGCCGTGCACCTCTGCCCATTCCAACAAGTCATCGTTTTCTTTAAGTGCCTGGAATTCTTCCACACTGATGAAATGATATTCACGCCCGTTTTCCTCACCCGGTCTGGGGGGACGGGTTGTGCAGGAAACAGATAGTTCAATACCGGTATCTTCTTTCAGAAGGGCATTGACCAGGCTGGATTTTCCGGCACCGCTGGGAGCGATAATCATAAATACATTACCGGGATATTTCTTCATGGTGACGAGTCCATTTTTTTAGAAGTAGCAAGGATAACAAAAAATTAAGTGCTATTAATAAATAAACAGAAAAAAGTCCGCGTTAAATACCCTCAAGTGGTGCCAGCCCGCTTCATTCTTGGTAGCATATGCCAAATAAAACACATTGGAGAATATAACAATGAGCATTTCAAACCATAAAGTGGCGGTGGTAACGGGAGCGGGCTCCGGTATTGGCAGGGCGGTTGCTCTGGAATTGCTAAGTGCGGGTTACCGGGTGGTGTTGGCAGGAAGACGACAGGACGTGCTGGAAGAAACTCGCACCGCAGCCGGACTGGATGCGGTAAGGGCCCTGGTAGTCCCCACCGACGTGACCAAAGAAAACGAGGTGAAAGCCTTGTTTGAACAGACCCAGCGTGAATATGGCCGGGTGGATGTACTGTTCAATAACGCTGGAAAAAGTGGTGCAGCGGTACCCATTGACGAGTTTTCGGCCCAGGAATGGCGTGAGATTGTGGATGTGAACCTGACCGGCATGTTCCTGTGTGCCCAGGCCGCTTTTCATGTGATGCGCTACCAGGAGCCGCAAGGGGGCCGGATCATTAATAACGGTTCTATCTCAGCCACGGCACCACGCCCCATGTCGATTGCCTATACCGCCACCAAGCATGCCGTTACCGGCCTGACCAAAAGCATTTCGCTGGACGGCCGTGCCTATAATATTGCCTGTGGCCAGATAGATATTGGCAATGCCGGCACCGATATGACGGAAAGAATGAAGAAAGGCATTTTGCAGGCCAATGGTGAAATCATGCCCGAGCCGATTATGGACGTGGCGCATGTGGCCCAAACCGTTCGTACCATGGCTGATTTCCCGCTGGAAACCAACGTGCAGTTTGTGACGATTATGGCCACGAAGATGCCGTTTGTGGGGCGTGGGTAGACTTTAAGCCGTTTGGTGAATCGAACAGTTGTGGCATAAGCAAGCCACTGAGGTCTGAAAACATGATGGCTTGCGGTGAATATACTGTTTGATTTACTCCAATGGATTTCTTTTAGCAAAGAGCAAAACATAATATGCAACAGATCGGGATTTATGAGCAGCTTATTACCCAACTTATTACAAGACGTTTAAATCGAGACAGATTTTATATTGGGGAGCGAGCGCTTGAGCCTGCTGAAGCGTCAATGTGGCTTTCCCGGTTTTTATGTCATATTTTTGAGTATGCTATTTCGTCAATTCCTGCTGGTGAAAATCAAGTGCAGCAGCAAGTTTTATTATCCAATGAGCTGTTGCTTTGGTTGAAAGAAAAGCTTAATGATGATGACTTCATTGAGGATAATTTGCTTGATTGTCAGGGAAAAATCCTTACTGCGCTATTTGAGAAAGAGAACCCGATTGCTGCAGATTATAAAAAATATATCGATGATATATTCCCTTTGACAGGTTTAAGTCAAAGTGAGTTGTTTAGCGGTAGTAATGCAGGATTGTCGTTAGAGTCTGAAATCAAAAGAGAAATCCTGTCTTCAGATAAGATTTATTGGCTTGTTTCATTTATAAAGTGGACGGGTATCCGTATTTTTAGCAAGGAGTTGGAGGCATTCACGAGAAGTGGTCGAGAATTGAAAGTAATCACGACTTCTTATATGGGTGCAACCGATACCAAGGCTGTTGAGTTTTTGGCTAGTTTGCCCAATACCGAGGTTAGGCTTAGCTACAATACACAGCGTGAGCGTTTGCATGCTAAAAGTTATCTATTTTTAAGAAATACGGGATTTAATACGGGATATATAGGCTCTTCAAATTTATCACATTCAGCGTTAACGAGTGGTCTTGAATGGAATTTAAAAATTACTTCTCAGGAAATTCCACATATTATTAATAAGTCAATCAGTACGTTTGAAACGTATTGGGCGTCTAATGATTTTGAAGTATTTGATGGGCAAGTAGAAAGTGTTGGCAAATTAAAGCAGGCCTTAACACAAGCTCGAGGAACGCAGCGTAATGATGAGCGTCATTTTTTTGACATAAAGCCTTTTGCACACCAGCAAGAAATCTTAGAACAATTGATGGTGGAACGTAAGCTGCATCAACGATTCAGAAACTTGGTTGTAGCAGCAACCGGTACCGGAAAAACACTTATTTCGGCCTTTGATTTTGCACGATTTGTAAAACAAAAACCCGAGGCGAAGTTTTTGTTTATTGCACATCGTGAAGAAATTTTGAAGCAAGCCAGACAGGCTTATAGAGGTATACTTAAAAACAGTCATTTTGGAGAAATATGGGTAGGTGGTTATCAACCTGCGCACTATCACCAACTATTTGCTTCGATTCAGACATTAAACAATCAGATATCTACTTTATGCTTAAGCTCTGATTATTACGACTATATTGTGATTGATGAAGTTCATCATATTGCCGCTAGTAGTTATCGATCTGTCATTGACTACTTTAAACCAGATATTTTACTTGGCTTAACGGCGACACCAGAAAGACATGATGGCATAGATATATTGTCTGATTTTTGTGGTGTGATTGCGGCCGAAATTCGATTGCCAGAAGCCATTAATCAACGTCATCTTAGTCCCTTTCAATATTTTGCGGTGGATGATGATACCGACTTAAGAAATATCAGTTGGAGTCGCGGTCGGTATGATATTGCACAATTAAGCAATCTTTATACCCATAATCAACTACGCGTGAATATGATTATCAGGAATCTGCGGGAAATTGTTACCGATACGAGCAACATGAAAGCATTGGCTTTTTGTGTTAGTAAAGAGCATGCTAATTATATGTGTCAGCAATTCTTGCTAAAAGGCATTCCCAGTGATGTGCTGACTAGTGATAATCGTCATGAGCGTCAGCAGAAACAACAAGCCATTCGATCTGGGAAAATCAATGTACTCTGTGTTGTCGATATTTTTAATGAAGGGGTGGATATACCTGAAGTTGATACCTTGCTGTTTTTACGACCTACTGAAAGCTTGACGATTTTTTTACAGCAGCTGGGTCGTGGATTGCGATTGGCTGATGGCAAAGAGTGTTGTACGGTATTGGATTTTATTGGGAACTCAAGGCCTGAATATGATTTTTCGAATAAGTTTCGTGCTTTGGTGGGTAAAACCAATAAGGCGATTGTTGATGAAATTAAACAAGGCTTTCCACATGTGCCTTTGGGGTGTCGCATTGAACTGACTAAGCGCGCTCAGGAAATTGTATTAAAAAATATCCGGCAAGCCAGTTTAAATGCAAATAGGTTAATGGGATTGATACGGCAATATCCTCAGCAAACAAGCTTGCCACTTAGCTTAGGCAATTTTTTAAAAATTTACCCATTTATTGACTTGAACGATTTATATAAATTGGGCTGCTTTACAGGCTTGCTCATTAAAGCTAAGCAAGCTGATTTCAATGAAAATATCAATCACTCTGTGTTAAGCAATTTTGAAAGGGCAATTAAAACACGGTTTTTATCTACTGATGCTTATGACTACTTGTATTTTGTTAGAGATTTATGTTGGCATGATTTTAAGCTGAAAGAGAAAATGAGTCTACGTATGGCATTGATGTGCCATTATGACTTTTGGCAAAAATCTGGCGTAGAAATTGGGTTTTCAAATTTGCAAGATAGTTTAAGTGCTTTTGATATTCCTGCTTTAAAATCTGAGTTGTCAGATCTTTTGACATTATTGCTGGATCGAATTCAACATGAGCAAAATGAGTTGCCAAATTTATCTGGGATTCCTTTAAGTCTCCATGCACGATACGCGCGTGAGCAAATTCTAGTCGCTTTTGGTGCTTCTACTTTTGAGCGACAAGCGCCAGCACGGGAAGGGGTATTAGAAATAAAAGATCAGAATCTCGAGCTAATGTTTGTGACCTTAAATAAAAATGAAAAGCAATTTTCGCCAACAACGATGTATCATGATTATGCAATCAATGAGCATCTTTTCCATTGGCAATCACAAAATAGCGCGCGCCCAGATCGTGGGAAAGGGGCTACCTATATTCAGCACAGGCAACTAAATAAACGGTTGTTTTTATTTGTTCGTGAGCAAACCAAGGACGAATACAATCGAACGATGGGATTCGTGAATTTTGGTGAGGTTGAGTATATTTCACACACAGGTTCACAACCCATGAATATCACCTGGCGTTTAAAAACACCCATGCCACCATTTATGTGGCACCAGGCTGCTAAGCTGGCAGTGGGTTAGATGGATGTGGAAATAATTAATGTGAACAGCTGCAAAAATCAAACAGTACTAAGTGACAAGAAATGAAAATCGGACGAAATGACCCATGCCCGTGTGGCAGTGGAAAAAAATATAAACATTGTTGTATTAATAACGCCTCAAACCCTCATGCGCAACTGGTTGAGAGTCTTGAGCAGGCGCTGGCCATGAATCCGAACTTGAATCTGGATGAGTTAAATGCCCTAGTCCAACACAAAATAAGACAACAAAACAATCAGCCCAGGGCCGAGTTTTGTGGTCTTTCCTCTAACCAACTGGCTAACTGGATGAATGCGCCGTTTAATGAGTTGGAATTGGTCACAATTCGTATACCAGACGATTTATCGGGCAGTCCTGTGATGCGTTATCTGGAATTGATGCTGGAAGAAGCCATGCAGCAGGATGGGTCTTTCAAAGCAACAGCTAAAGGAAACTTGCCGGCGAAATTGGTAAAAAAAGCCAGCGAATTGTTGCCTGAGTTTGCCATTGCCGAATTTGAAACGGCACCCAGTATTAGTGATTACGTGGGCAGTAACGAAGATAAATTTGATGCCCTGCATTACACGCGCATATTGGCCGATCTTGCCGGCATTATTTATTTAAGAAAAGGGCGTTATCACATTAAAAAAACGGTACAAAAACAGTATCAAACGCAGGGTATCAACGCTTTTTTCCTGCCTATGCTGGAAGTCGCTGCCACCAAATTCAACTGGAACTACATGGATGGGTTTGATGATAATGTTGACCTGCGGCCATTTTGGTTATTTATGCTATGGCGGCTGCAAAGTCATGGTGGTGTTAGCCAAATGATTAAAGAGGTGTGCACCGCCTTTCCTATGTTGGTGCGTCAGTTTCCACCCAATGAGTTTGGCGCGCCTGAATCGTACTTGGGTATTTGCATTAAATCACGCTTTATTAAGCGCTTTTTGGAATTTTGGGGGTTTATTACCAGAAATCCAGGACGCTTATCTGGTAAGGAACGTTTGCCAGGAAAGGGCGGCATACAGCCTTTATTGATGCAAACGTTCCATTTCGAGGTGACGTAGTTGGTTTATCAATCCAGACTGATATTCGCTTTCTGAATCAGTCCCTTATAAGTCTCCTCTTTCTGATCCAGGCGTTGACCCAATTCGCTTAATGGCCAGGTTAGCGGGTCAAAAGCGAAAGAGTCAAAGCGTTTGATCACTTCAGGATCAGACAGCACCTTGGCCACATCGGTCTGGATTTTGTCACGTACCTCTTCTGGAATGCCTTTGGGGGCCAGCAGAGAAACAATTGAATTGACATCCAGTTCGGCTGGGCCACCGGCTTCAGCAACGGTAGGGACATCTGGGAACAGGGGGTGTCGCTTGGGCGCGGCAATGGCAAGGTAACGCAGTTTGCCGCTGTCATAGACCGGACGGGTGGAAGGAATAGTGCCATAGGCCCAGTCTACTTCGCTGTTGGCAACGGCCGTATACAGCTGGCTGACTTCCTTGTAGGGAATATGCAGCATTTTTGTGCCGGTAAGTGAATCTATCCATTCACCACCCAGGTGACCGGGGCTGCCTACAAACCATGAACCGTATGTGACGCTGTCGGGTTTGGTTTTGGCAGCCTCAATAAGGTCTGTCATGTTTTTCCAGGGTGATTTGTCGCTTACGGCAATCATGAAAGGCGTGTAAAACAAGGGGGCTACCAGTTCAAACTTTTCACGCGGGTAGTAGTTGCGTATTTTGTACAGGTGCGGCAGGGCAGAAACGTGTTCACTGTCCAGTTGCAGTAAAGAATAACCATCGGCAGGACGCTTGCTAACGGCTTCCAGCGCAATGAAGCCACCACCACCGGGACGGTTTTCTACAATCACCGGTTGGCCCCAGATTTTGCCCAGCTCCTGGCTAAGTATGCGCAAGACGACATCCGGGCCGCTACCTACTGAAAATGCGCTGTACAGGGTAACCGTTTTTTGTGGAAAGTCGGTGTTGGCCTGGGCGGCATAGCCAAGGCAGGCAAAAGATAAAGCAGCGGCAATTAGCGTGGTTTTCTTGAAAAATAACATGGGGTCTCCTGATGCCAAAATGTATAAATACTTGTCATTAAAGTGGATTTTTGTAATGTGGTGACATGTTTCTTTTTTTATGGGCCGCTTTATAACAATATGGGATTGCTTGGGCGGTTATCTTGATAGGGAATATGTCTGCCTGCTGTTTTAAGCTGATTTTTATAAAACACTATTATGGATGAATGGCGATACAATTTGAAATGAAATTTAATTGTCTGCCATAACAAAAAGTATATGGCTGAAAAGAATTGCATTGCCAGTATTTGCAGGTTTGTTTGCCTCAATCCGGCGACTGGCCAAATCAAACAAGCCAGTCGCCGGCAGGTAGCGGCCCTTAATGATCTATTCAATATTCTGCGATTGCTCGCGAAGCTGCTCGATATACAGTTTCAGGTTAATTACGGCTTGGGTAATGTCCAAAGAGCTGGACTTGGAGCCCAGGGTATTCACTTCACGGTTCATTTCCTGGAACAAAAAATCCAGCCGTTTGCCGGTGCTTTGTTTGCTGTTGGTTTTGCCATCCAGCAACAATTGCAGTTCTTTGATATGGGAACGCAGGCGGGTGATTTCTTCTTCCACATCAATACGTAATGAAAACAGGGCTGATTCGCTGGCAATGCGGGCAGACAGTTCTTCTGCACTCAGGTGCTGCAGGCCATTGGGGCAGGCCGCTTCCAGGGTTTCCTGCAGTTTGGTGGCCAGTTTTGTGCGGTACTCGGCATGTACTTCGGGCAAAAGGGCTTCAACCTTGTCAACAATCCCGGTCATGGCTGTGGCGTAGGATCGCATGGCGCTGGCAAGACGTTCGCCTTCGCGATTACGCGCAGTAATAAATTCTTCAATGGCCAGCCGGGCGGTTTCCAGACATTGTTTGTGCCATTCGGTGTTGGCATCGGGTTTGGCTTTCTGGCTGGGCCAGCTTACCAGTTCGGACAGTTTGGGGGCTTCGGTGTCGGGAATCACGGCACGCACGTCTGCCAGCAGGGTGGCAATGGCTTGCAGCAAGGTGGGGTCTACTGAAAGCGTACCTGCATTCTGGTTTTTAATGAAGGAAACCCTGGCTTCCAGTTTTCCACGGTTGATTTTACCGGTTAGCAGTTCACGCAGGCCGTTTTCCGTTTGTCGCAATTCATCGGGAATGCGAAAATTCAAATCCAGATAGCGGCTGTTAACGCTTTTAAGTTCGACGGTAATCGTGCCCAATTCCGATTCGGTCTGGGCGCTGCCAAAAGCAGTCATGCTTTGAATCATAAATATTTCCAAAGTATATGTTGGTGAATTTTGTTGCTGTGGTATGTTAATCCACATCGGAAAATAAGGAAAACTCCATTTTTCAATGTCCTCATACTACAATGTTACCAACGTTAATTACATAGGTGAAAGCATGCCAGGCAATGATCTGACAATAGACTTCAAACGACCTTCAGACAGAGAACCCAATGGCTTGCGAAAAGTGCAGGTTGAGCGTTCTTACACTCCTTATGCAGAAGGGTCTGTATTAATCAAGATGGGTAACACGCATGTGTTGTGCAATGCCAGCGTCTTGGACAAAGTGCCGCCCTTTTTAAAGGGGCAGGGAAAAGGTTGGGTAACGGCTGAATATGGCATGTTACCCCGGTCTACCCATACCCGCAGTGATCGCGAAGCGGCGCGTGGCAAGCAAAGTGGCCGCACCCAGGAAATCCAGCGTCTTATTGGTCGCAGCCTGCGTGCCATTATAGATCTTGAAAAACTGGGAGAACGCACCATTCATCTTGATTGCGACGTGATCCAGGCTGATGGCGGCACCCGTTGTGCCAGTATCACCGGAGCCTGGATTGCCCTGGCTGATGCGGTTTCACACCTGCTCAAAACCGGGCAAATTACCGAAAACCCGCTTAAAGACCGGGTGGCGGCTATTTCCGTAGGCATGTACAAGGGCTATCCGGTTCTGGATCTTGATTACGAAGAGGACTCCAACTGCGATGCCGACATGAATGTTGTCATGACGGGTAGCGGCCAGTTTGTCGAGGTTCAGGGTACCGCGGAAGGGCATCCTTTCAGTCGTCAGGAGCTGGATAGCCTGCTGATGCTGGCTGAAAAGGGAATTGCCGGTTTGTTGCGCGTTCAACAAGATGCATGGCCGGTTTAATCATTATCAAGTAACAACAATCAGGACGTAATGTGGTGAGTTTCAAGGGAAAAGTGGTACTGGCTTCCAATAACCAGGGTAAGCTGAAAGAGTTCAAGGCATTGTTCGAGCCTCTGGGCATAGAGCTGGTTCCCCAGGGAGAGCTGGCTGTGCCCGAGGCCGAAGAGCCTTTTGACACGTTTGTGGAAAATGCCCTGGCCAAGGCGCGTCATGCCAGCAAGTATACCGGACTGCCTGCGATTGCCGATGATTCCGGTCTGACCGTTAATGCACTGGCTGGCGCGCCAGGCGTATTGTCAGCGCGTTACGCCACTTTGTTCGGTGAAGAAAAATCAGACCAGAACAATAATCTGCGTTTGTTAAAACAACTGGAAAATGAAACCGACCGTTCTGCCGCCTATATCGCTTTGCTGGTGTTTGTAAGGTCCGCCGCTGACCCATGTCCCATTATTGCCCAAGGGGTCTGGAAAGGTGAAATTGCCATGCAGGCGGCAGGCAGCAATGGCTTTGGCTACGATCCGTATTTTTATTTGCCCGAATTGGGCTGTACCGCCGCCGAGCTCGCCCCCGAGGTAAAGAACCGTCAAAGTCACCGGGCAATTGCCCTGAAAAAACTGCTTGCCGATTTACAGGCCAATTAAACCATCATGAAAGAAATTATCCCTGTTTTTCCAGCGCTTTCCCGTAGCAAAAAACAGGTGGGTGGAATGGTCAACCGGGCTGTTTCATTTACCCATGGCTTGCCGCCACTGTCTTTATATATCCATGTACCCTGGTGCGTAAAAAAATGTCCGTATTGTGATTTCAACTCCCATGCACAAAAAGGCGAGTTGCCCGAAGAGCGTTATCTGAACGCCTTGGCGGCTGATCTGGAACAAACCCTGCCGCTTATATGGGGGCGGCAAATTCATACGGTGTTTATTGGTGGAGGGACGCCCAGCCTGCTTTCCGCGCAAGCGGTGGAGCGCCTAATGGCCATGCTGCGCAATTATTTAAATCTCTGGCCCGATACCGAAGTCACCCTGGAAGCCAATCCGGGCACGGCAGAGGCTTTGCGTTTCAAACAGTATGCAGAATCCGGTATTAATCGCATTTCATTGGGCATACAAAGTTTTGATGATAGGGCTTTGGGCATTTTGGGGCGTATTCATGACAGCAGCCAGGCCATTGAAGCGATTGAAATGGCCCAAAAGGCGGTGAGTCGCATCAATCTTGACTTGATGTATGCTTTGCCAGGTCAAACGCTGGCGTCTTGTCAGAAGGAGATAGAAACCGCCTTGTCTTTTGGCACCGAGCATTTGTCTTTGTACCACTTGACCATGGAGCCTAATACCGTTTTTGCCAAGTATCCACCCTCCGATCTGCCCGATGACGATACCAGTGCCGCCTTGCAGGACATGCTGATAGAGCTGACGGCTTTGCATGGGTTGGAACAGTACGAGGTTTCGGCTTATGCGCGACCCGGTGCAAGGGCAAAACATAATGTGAATTACTGGGAGTTTGGCGATTACATTGGCATTGGTCCCGGTGCGCATGGCAAGCTCAGTTTTCATGATCGTATTGTGCGAACTGCCAAAGTACGTAACCCCGAGTCCTGGATGGAAAAGGCCGTATTACATGATGGTTCTCATCTGGCTGAAGAACGTGAACTGCAAAGCAGTGATTTGCCATTTGAATTCATGCTTAATGCACTTCGATTGAAAGAGGGGGTGCCCGTATCCCGTTACGAAGAGCGCACCAGTCTTTCTTTGGCAGGTATTAGCCGACCGCTGGAAGAGGCACTTAAAAAGGGTCTGTTAGATGCCGATCCCATGCGCATCAAGGCGTCACCGCTTGGCTGGCGTTTTCTGAATGATTTACAAGGTTTGTTTTTATAATGCACCATACTGGCGCGTTTTATTTTAAGCGCACCAATCGGGTGCAAAATAATTCATGATTGCCGCACCAAAATGCAGCAATCATGACCGTAGTGACAGATTTTCGTGCAAAAATAGTTGGCATGATTATTGCTTTACTTATATCGAACGGCCTGAATGGCTTGCTATTACGCTTTTCCTGGAGAAAACATGACAACCCCACAAGATATTCTGAAGTTGATGAGTGAACGTGAAGTCACTTTTGTTGATTTTCGTTTTACCGATACGCTTGGTAAAGAACATCACATGACTGTTCCTTCCAAAATGGTTGATGAAGACAAGTTTGAGTCAGGTCAGGCCTTTGATGGTTCTTCCATTGCCGGCTGGAAAGGAATTGAAGCATCGGATATGTTGCTGATTCCCGATGCCAATACAGCCCGTCTTGATCCGTTCCGTGAAGAACCCACCCTGATTCTGACTTGTGATGTGGTTGAGCCTTCCGATCTGAAAGGCTATGATCGTGATCCCCGCTCCCTGGCCAAACGCGCCGAAGCCTATCTGAAAGCCAGTGGCTTGGGCGATACCGCTTATTTTGGTCCGGAACCTGAATTTTTCGTGTTTGATGGCATTACCTGGTCTGATGACATGTCCGGCTGTTCATACAAAATCAAATCTGACGAGGCTTACTGGTCTCGCAGTGAAGATTCCGAGCAGGGCAATCATGGTCATCGTCCTCGCGTTAAAGGCGGTTATGTGCCTGTTTCACCCGTGGATTCTTTTGCTGACATGCGTTCTGAAATGTGTCTTTTGCTGGAGCAGCAAGGTGTGCCGGTGGAAATCCATCACCATGAAGTGGCCGGTGCCGGTCAGCTTGAAATTGGTACTAAATTCAGCACCCTGGTAGAGCGTGCCGACTGGAACCAGATCCTTAAATATACCGTTCATAACGTTGCCCACGTTTATGGTAAAACCGCAACCTTCATGCCCAAACCAGTCGTAGGTGATAACGGTTCTGGCATGCACGTTCACCAGTCTATCTGGAAAGATGGTCAAAACCTGTTTGCCGGTAATGGTTACGCAGGTCTGTCCGAGTTTGCCCTGTACTACATTGGCGGTATCATCAAGCATGCACGTGCTTTGAATGCGATTACCAATCCAGGCACCAACTCGTACAAACGTCTGGTTCCTCACTTCGAGGCACCGGTCAAACTGGCATACTCCGCACGTAACCGTTCGGCTTCCATCCGTATTCCTTATGTGGGCAATCCCAAGGCCCGTCGTGTAGAGGCCCGTTTCCCCGATCCTTTGGCCAATCCTTACCTGGCGTTTTCTGCCCTGATGATGGCAGGCCTGGACGGTGTTCAAAACAAGATCCACCCTGGTGATCCTGCAGATAAAAACCTGTACGATCTGCCACCGGAAGAGGATAAAAAAATTCCAACCGTGGCCGCGTCACTGGAAGAAGCTTTGGAAGCCCTGGATGCAGATCGTGAGTTCCTGACACGGGGTGGAGTGTTCAGCAATGAAATGCTGGATGCCTATCTGGAATTGAAAATGCAGGAAGTGACTCGTTTGCGCATGACTACGCACCCTGTTGAGTATGATTTGTATTATTCGCTGTAATTCAACGATAGTAAACAGGCCATGACAGGAGAAGTTGATGAACAAAAACGGATCTTTTCCTGTCACCCTTCAGGATTGCAAGGCGCTTGATCTGCTGGCGACTACTGTTTTCATGTTAGACCAGGATGGTCTGATTCGGTGGGTAAATAATGCCGGTCAACATCTGTTAAAGCGTTCAAGCCGATCTTTGGAGGGTATGGCTGTCAAGAACCTGTTTGAGGATGTTCGTGCATTTGAACATGCCTTTGAAGCCATTTTACATGGGGAGTTCAGCTCATTTGGCTTGATGGGGTGCATTATCCAAAACCTGGGTCAGGAAAAATTGCTGGTGAGTGCGACCATGCAACGACTTGAACAGCAGGCCTGGAGTGTGATTCTCGAGGTGCGTGAAATTGAACAGCACACACTGGCCGAGCGTAATGAACGCCTGATTAAAGAGCTTGAAATTCATCAGGAAACTTTCCGTAATCTGGGTCACGAAGTCAAAAACCCGCTGGGAGGACTAAGAGGGGCCGCACAACTGCTTGAAATGGAATTGTCTGATCCTGCCTTGCAGGAGTACACACGGGTCATTATTGCCGAGGCGGATCGTTTGCAGGAACTGGTTGATCGCTTGATCAGGCCAGGGCAAACTAACCTGAACCTATCCCTGATTAATATTCATGAGGTTTGTGAGCGTGTGCACGCCTTGCTGAAAGCCGAGTATCGTGACCAGATCACGATTGCACGTGATTACGATGCGTCGGTTCCTGACATGAATGCGGATATGGCCAAGTTGCTTCAGGCCTATCTCAATATTGGTAAAAATGCCGCTCAGTCCCTATTGTCGAGCAATATTAAAGACAGTCCACGTATTACGTTAAGAACCCGTGTCCTTAACAGGCATTTATTGTTGAATAAAATGCATCGTCTGGTTGTGGTGGTGTCTGTGATTGATAATGGTGCGGGCGTACCGGAAGCATTGCATGATCGTGTTTTTCATCCCCTGGTAACCGGCCGGCCGGATGGAACAGGACTGGGACTTAGCCTGGCACAAGAGTATGTTCGCCAGCATGGTGGACTTATCGAGTTTGATTCGGTGCCGGGCAGAACAGAATTCAGGATATTGCTACCATTGGATGTCACATGAAAAAAATTTGGGTCATTGATGACGATCAGGCCATTCGTTGGGTATTGGACAAGGCCTTGCAAAAAGCAGGCATGCAGCCCCGTTGTTTTGAGCGGGTGGGTGATCTGTGGCAGGCTTTACAGGCCGAACGCCCCGATGTGCTGGTAACAGATATCCGGATGCCTGATATTTCGGGCCTTGAGTTGCTGCGGCAGGTCAAGATGCAGTACCCCGATCTTAACGTGATTGTCATGACGGCGTTTACCGATCTGGATAGCACGGTGATTGCATTTCAGGAGGGGGCTTTTGATTATCTGGTCAAGCCTTTTGACCTTAATGAGGCCTTGGCCCTCATTACAAGGGCTCTCGAACAAAGCCAGAACACGGCTGGTGCCGATACGGCTATCTCAAGCATTGACAATGATTCTGTCGATAAGATGATGAGCAAGTCATCGTCACGCGCGATGCAGGATATTTTTCGGGCCATTGGCAGGCTGGCACCATCCAAAGTGACGGTTCTGATTACTGGCGAATCCGGGACAGGTAAAGAGTTGATTGCACGGGCCTTGCATAAGCATGGGGCGCGTGTCAATAAGCCCTTTGTGGCACTGAATGCCGCTGCGATCCCCAAGGATTTGCTGGAAGCGGAATTGTTTGGTCATGAACGGGGGGCTTTTACCGGCGCCAGTCATTTGCGTAAGGGGCGGTTTGAAGAAGCCAATGGAGGCACCCTGTTTTTAGATGAGATCGGGGACATGCCTTTGGATTTGCAAACCCGTTTGTTGCGGGTGCTGGCCGAGGGCAGCTTTTACCGGATTGGTGGTACCCAGCCCGTTAATGTGGATGTGCGAATTATTGCCGCGACTCATCAGCCGTTGGAAACCAGAGTGGCACAAGGCAGTTTTCGTGAGGATTTGTTTCATCGACTGAACGTTATTCGATTAAGGGTACCGCCTTTACGTGAACGAAAAGAAGATATTCCTCGTCTGGTCAGGCATTTCCTGCAGCTTTCTGCTGCAGGCTTGGGGGTTGCAACCAAACGTCTTAGTCCGGATGCCATGCAGGTGTTGCAGGATTTTGATTTTCCGGGCAATGTCAGGCAATTGGAGAATTTCTGTCATTGGCTAACCGTCATGTCACCGGCCAATGTCATTGGAAAGTCGGATTTGCCGCCAGAGCTGTTAAGCAGTCTGACTCATTATCTACCTGCTGATGCCGGTGCGGGACAATCCAATGTGGCGGAAGATATAAGCTTTTCATCTGTACCCGCTTCCGCATCTCAAGCAGCGCAGCCGGTCAATCAGTCTTTCATGAGTGAGTCTGAGGCTCAGTTACAATACGCTGAATCACAGCGTTTCGCAGACAATACGCCAACCATGGCTTCATCTGTGTCCGAGCAGGGCAGCGAAGGCTGGTTGATGCTTTTGGAAAAAGAAGTGCTTAGACAGCTCATGCTCGGCACCTCGGGCATTATGGATAATCTGACTACCGAGTTCGAAAAGAAGGTGTTGAGTACCACGCTTGCCTATTGCAGAGGACATCGCTCTGAGGCCGCCACCCGATTGGGCATTGGTCGTAATACGGTTACACGCAAGCTGAAATTGCTGGGTTTTGCTAACGAATAATCGTATGCGCTAGCGCATGAAAGCCTGCTCACGCAAGGCGGACAGGCTGTCCCGGCGAATGAAGTCACTGACTTCCTTGCTGTTCGGGTTATGCATGATCTCGTTGGGACTGGACCATTGAAGCAGTTTGCCATGGCTCATGATGCCGATTTTATCTGCAATCGCAAAGGCTTCGGCTTGATTATGGGTAACCAGGATGGCACTCAGCTTGTTTTCCTTAAGAATTTCCCGCACCTCAAAGGCCAGTTTTTCACGGCTGTCGGTATCCAGGTTTGAGAATGGTTCATCAAGCAAGAGGATTTTTGGGGAGGGCGCAATCGCACGCGCCAGCGCTACCCGCTGTTGCTGCCCGCCAGACAGTTCGTGTGGGTAACGTTTGCGGGTATCAGCCAGATTGATCAGGCTGAGCATTTCAGCCGTGCGGCTTTTAATGTAAGCCTTGTCTTTTTTCTTCAGGCCAAAAGCAATGTTTTGTTCAATGGTTAAATGCGGAAATAAGGCATAGTCCTGGAACATCATGCCGATATGGCGATTTTCCGGCTCTACTATCTTGCCAGGGGCGGATAACACCACATTAACCAGTTTTATTTCACCTGCATAAACCGGTTCAAAGCCGGCAATCGATCTCAAGACTGTGGTTTTTCCGCAGCCGGAAGGCCCCAGCAGGCAACCAATCTCGCCTTCCTGCAGGGAAAGGGAAAAATTTTCAACAACGACCTTTAACTGTTTTTGTTGTGGATAGGCCAGTTTGATCTTATCCAGTTCGAGAAGCTGATTCATAGGGTTAATAGTTGGATTTTGTTTGTGATTTGGCCAGTATGATCACTGGCAACAGACCTGCCAGAACGATAATGAGTGCGGCAATAGCCCCTTCCTCATAGGTGCCCCTGGCAGCCTCAGCATAAAGCCAGGTAGAAAGCGTTTCAAAATTCAGCGGGCGCAGCAGCAAGGTGGCGGAAAGCTCTTTCATGGCATCGACAAAAATAAGCAAGGAAGCGGCACCAATGGCAGGCTTTAGCAGGGGAAGATGAATTTTAAAGAAGGTTTGCCGTGATGTCTGTCCCAGTATGCGGGAAGCATTTTCCAGGGAGGGAGGAATGCGTGAAAGACCGGCTTCTATGCCGCCAACGGAAATGGCCAGAAAGCGGATGACATAGGCAATAATAATGCCGCTCATGCTGCCCATGATATAGAGTTGGGGGGGTAACTGAAACAAAAATGACAGGCTGTCTGAAATGAAGGTATCTATTAAGGCGTAAGGAGTAAGCAGGCCAATGGCCAGCACTGTGCCGGGAATGGCGTAACCCAGGCTGCTGGCACGCACAATGAATTTGCCCATTTTAAAGCGGGGGTTTCTTACCACCCATGCAATTAACAGACCACAGACTACGGTAATAAAGGTGGCGATAGCGGCCACGGTAATGGTATTGATGGTGCCTCTGATCAGGTCGTTGGAGACGGTTCCTGTCGCTTCCAGGCGCTCTACGCTTTCCGCAACCAGATAAATGGCAGGTATGATGAAACCGCAAATGACGGGAAACCAACCTAATGCCATGGCGATAAGTGCCTGGATGCCTCGCAGTTTTTGCGGCTGGATAGGGTGCATGCGTTGTGTGTTTGCATAGCGCTGACGCTGGCGGCCATGACGTTCCAGCCATATTAATGTGGTGACCACAATTAGCATGAAAATGGCAATTTGCGCGGCCCCGGCAAGATTGGAGCGCGATATCCAGGTAGTGTAGACTGAAACAGTCAGGGTTTGTATCCCTAGAAACTCGGAAGCACCGATATCATTCAGGGTCTCAAGCAGCGCCAGGCTGATGCCCACGGCAATGGCCGGACGTGCCATCGGAATGACCACCCTGAAGAAAGCTTCGCGACGGCTGCATCCCAGTGTTCTGGCCGCTTCTATCAGGTTGGCCGCCTGCGTCATGAACATGACGCGGGTACTTAAATAGACATAGGGGTACAGTACAAAGCCAAGCAAAATAATGGCTCCCCCCATGGAGCGGATGTCTGGCAGCCGGAATTGGCGTGGCGAGGTATAACCCAGCAGATCGCGAATAACAGATTGTATGGGCCCCAGCGGATGCATTACATCCAGGTAGGCAAACGCCATGATGTAGGTAGGAACCGCCAGTGGCAGCAGCAGCGCCCACATGAGTATATTGCGGGTAGGGAACTGGTACGCGGTGGTCAGCCAGGCACTGCCGGTGCCCAGGCAGGCTACCATGAAGGCAACACCTGCCAGCAGAACCAGCGTGTTACCCAGTGAGTTGGGGATCACGTTTTGCAGCAGACCGCTCCAGTGCTGGAAGTCACCGGAAAAGGCATGCCATAAGAGGGTGAGCACGGGAGCAAGCACACAGAAAGCAACACCAAGAGCAAGATAGGTCGAAGCATTGATTGATTGTGTTTTTTTTAAGGGCGGTTGTTGCAGGGTGTTTTCTGACATGCTTTAAATAATAGTAAAGGGCGATACGTATGCAACGCATCGCCCTTATTGTAAAACAGTTATGGGTTTAGTTGTCAAAACCTACTTTATCAACGAGTTCGCTGGCCTGCTTGCGGAATTTGGCAATTTCAGTGACTGGAAGGCTGTCTACCTTGAGTTCACCAATCGCTGTCATGACCGGATCCATTTCAACCCCTTCGCGGATGGGATATTCGTAGTTGGTTTTTGAGTAAAGTTGCTGCGCCTGGTCGGAAACCAGGTATTCGAGCAGTTTGACTGCATTGTCATGGTTGGGTGAGTGTTTGGCAATCGCTGCACCGGTAATGTTCACGTGAGTGCCGCTGCCTTCAGGATTTGCAAAAGTAGGACGAATAACTTTGATGGCCTCACCCCATTGGTATTGCTCACTGCCGGGTTCGGCGTTTTTCATGCGTCCGACATAGTAGGCGTTACCAATGCCAATATCACAAATGCCACCCAGAATGTCACGGGCGACTTCACGATCACCGCCAGCAGCTTTGCGGGCCAGGTTGTTTTTTACGCCTTTAAGCCATTCTTCTGTTTTTTCAGGGCCGTTATGGGCAATCATGGCGGCAATCAGGCTGGTGTTGTAAGGATGTTGACCAGAGCGGATGCAGACTCTGTTTTTCCATTTTGGATCAGCCAGGTCCTCATAGGTGAAGGTGTCCAGATCCAGCTCTTTGGCGGCATAAAGAACCCGGTCACGTAATGAAAAGGCAAACCATCTGTCATCAGCGGCTCGCAGGTTTTCAGGGATGATTTCTTTGAGTGTTTTGGAATCGACCGGCTGCACCAGATCCTGGTCTACGACATCCAGCAGCTTTCCAATGTCTACGGTCATCAGGACATCGGCAGGTGAACGCTCGCCTTCAGACTTGATGCGTTCGGGCAATCCATCCTTGATGAAAACCGTGTTGGTTTTAATGCCTGTATCCTTTTCAAAGGCTTCCAGAAGAGGTTGAATGAGCCGGGGTTCACGGGTGGTATAGAGATTGACTTCACCGGAGGCAAAGGCTGACAGGCTGACTGTCAGTGCGCTCATTGTGAATAAGCTTTTTTTCACTAGGTTTTTTCTGGAAATCATAAGAGATAATCCCTGAATATTAATGAGAATGATTATTAAATAGATTGGCTAAAAATTAAACCATACATTCAATTTTTTTTAAAGTAAATAATTTCTATCCTTGCTGATATATTTACAGTATTATTTATTGGTACCTGTTTTAAGTAAGAAATAAGTCATTGGTTTAATAAAAGAAAGGGGTTTACATGAGTAAGCAAATTATTCAAACAGATAAAGCACCTGCCGCGATTGGCCCATATTCCCAAGCGGTTGTTGTTCCGGTTGGCAGCACGGTTTATTTATCAGGTCAAATCGGCCTGGATCCGGCAACAGGTGATCTGGTGTCTGAAAATTGCGAAGAGCAGGTCAGACAGGCCTTTGCCAATATGACTGCCATCATTCATGCAGCGGGTGGCTCCCTGAACAGTATTGTCAAACTCACCCTGTTTGTGACCGACATCCGTAATTTCGGTATTGTCAATTCAGTTATGTCCGAACTTATTCCACAGCCTTTTCCTGCCCGCTCTACGGTAGAGGTCAGTGCCTTGCCAAAAAATGCCCAATTTGAAGTTGAAGCCATTATTATTGTGTAATCCCGCTTTTCAGAATGGGTAAGTAGTCAAGGTGCCTGCAAACGTAGTTTCCCAATCATCCAGGCCCGGGCTATTGGATAAGAAATTCAAGTCATTGGGCCTGGAGTATGATTTTGATTTTGTCCTTCATTTGCCATTGCGCTATGAAGATGAAACCGCTATACATAAAATAAGCCAGATTTATCCCGGCATGAGCGTGCAGCTTGAAGGAGTGGTAACCCATTCCGAAGTGATTTTCAAGCCCAGAAAACAACTGCTGGCCACGTTCAAGGATGATACCGGGCAAATCTCCCTGCGTTGGATACACTTCTATCCAAGCCAGCAAAAAATGCTTGAAAAAGGCGGGCTTATCCGTATTCGCGGTGAAGTACGCGGCAGTAGCATGTGGGGCTTTGAATTAATTCATCCCAAAATAAGCAAGGCCGGTGAAGCCTTGCCAAAAACCCTCACACCGGTTTATCCCACTACCGAAGGATTGGCCCAGCCCAGTATCAGGAAGGCGGTTCTGGCAGCGTTGTCACGAACCGTTCTTGACGACACTTTGCCCGAGGTTATCCAACAAAAATATCAATTGCCCGATTTTGCGCAGGCCATTCAGGCGTTGCATCATCCGGCTGTCGGTACCGATCCCGAGTTCTTAACCCAAAAATTGCATCCGGCCTGGTTGAGAATCAAGTTTGATGAGCTCCTGGCCCAGCAACTGGCGCTGGCTGCGGCAAGGGCGGCCAGACAACAGAAAAAATCCTTTCCCATGTCGCTTAAGCCGGGCAAACTGGCGGCCAGCCTGCTGGCAGGGCTTGAGTTTTCATTAACGGCTGCCCAAAAAAAAGTCATTGATGAAATCAATCATGATTTGCAGCAGGCTTATCCCATGCATCGCTTGCTGCAGGGGGATGTGGGTAGTGGGAAAACAGTTGTGGCGGCCATGGCGGCGGCCACCGCACTGGAAAACGGTTTTCAGGTGGCGATTATGGCACCGACCGAGATCCTGGCTGAACAGCATTTCATCAAGATGAAAAAGTGGTTCGATCCGCTGGGTATTGAAGTGGCCTGGTTAAGTGGCAGTTTGCGGGCCAAAGCCAAGCAGGAAGCGGTTGATAGTATTGCCAATGGCAAAGCGCGACTGGTCATTGGAACCCAGGCCTTAATCCAGAAGAATGTTGATTTTCAGCTTCTGGGTTTGATGATTGTCGATGAACAGCACCGTTTCGGGGTTGGCCAGCGCTTAAGCTTAAGTCGCAAAGGTGAGCACTTGCTGCAAAACCAATATATGGTGCCTCATCAACTTAATATGAGTGCAACACCCATTCCGCGCTCATTGGCCATGACTTTTCTGGCCGATCTTGAAGTGTCGGTGATTGACGAACTTCCCCCTGGTCGTACGCCGGTCATTACCAAGCTGTTTTCCGATAACCGGCGGGATGAATTGCTTGCGCATGTCAGGCATGAAGTTAAAAAAGGCCGGCAGGTATATTGGGTTTGCCCCCTGGTTGAAGAAAGTGAGGTGTTGCAGTTGCAAACGGCGGTAGACACGCATGCTCGTTTGCAGGAAGAGTTGACTGATGTGCGCAGTGGTCTGCTGCATGGCAGGTTGAATACCCAGGAAAAAGCCAAGGTGATGGGAGATTTTGTCCGACACGATCTTGATCTGTTGGTGGCCACCACAGTTATTGAAGTGGGTGTGGATGTGCCCAACGCATCTTTAATGATTATTGAGCATGCCGAGCGTTTCGGTTTGGCCCAGTTGCATCAGTTACGGGGCAGGGTGGGAAGAGGCCAGGCCAATTCCGTTTGTGTATTGTTATATCAACAGCCCTTATCCAAGGTTGCCGCGCAGCGACTTAAAGCCATGTATGAAACGACCGATGGGTTTGAAATTGCCCGGCGCGATCTTGAACAAAGAGGCCCGGGCGAGTTTCTGGGGGTGAAGCAGTCGGGATTGGCCCTGATGCGATTTGCCGATATAGAGGCCGATTACCTGATTGTGGAAAAAGCCAGGGAGGCAGCCAGGGAATTGCGTGAAAACTACCCGGATGCCGTGGCCCGTCACCTTCATCGCTGGATGCGAGGAAAAGAAGATTATATTAGAACCTAATGGATAAGCGCTTATTGCATTGATTTATGGAATTTTAGTATTTGGTTTTGGAGGGTTTCAGTTTTATGACGTTGCCGATAGTTTTTATTTGATAAAATAATAGTCAAAATCTATTACCAGGGATCTGCGCGTGACACTTACTGAACTGAAATACATCATTGCGGTTGCAAGAGAGCGACATTTTGGACGTGCTGCTGAAGCATGTTTCGTAAGTCAGCCTACTCTTTCGGTAGCCATTAAAAAGCTGGAAGAGGAACTGGGCGTTACCATTTTCGAGCGTGGTGGCAGTGAGGTGGGGATTACGCCAATTGGCATGCGTATTATTTCCCAGGCACAAAAAGTGCTCGAGGAAAGCGCCAATTTAAAAGAAATTGCCAGACAGGGTCATGATCCTTTGGCGGGTCCGCTTAAAGTGGGCATTATTCATACCATTGGCCCTTATCTTTTGCCCAGGCTTATTCCTGTGCAAATCCGGCAAACACCACAAATGCCACTTATTCTTCAGGAAAACTTCACAGTTCGCCTGCTGGAACTGTTACGCCAGGGAGAACTCGATTGTGCCATTATGGCATTGCCGCTACCCGATGCCGGGCTTGAAATGAAACCCTTGTATGATGAGGATTTTGTCGTTGCGGTACCTGCCAACCATAAATGGGCCAATGAAAAAGCACTGGCGACCGATGACCTTAAACAGGAAACCATGCTTTTGCTCGGGTCTGGTCATTGTTTTCGTGATCAGGTTCTTGAGGTTTGTCCTGAAATGTCCCGCTTTTCTGCGGCAGATGATGGGATACAGCGCTCTTTTGAAGGTTCATCGCTGGAAACCATCCGGCATATGGTGGCCGCTGGCCTTGGGATTACCTTATTGCCCATTAGTGTCGTAATCAGTCAACCGGTAACGGAAAAAGACCTGGTTAAATATATTCCCATCAAAAAACCGGTTCCCAATCGTCGTATTGTGCTGGCATGGCGTAAAAGTTTTACACGGGCAGCAGCGATTGAAGCCCTGGCAAAGGCTGTTTTTTCTTGTGATTTGCCGGGCGTCACCATGTTGCCCGATGAAAAAACACAGAAATTGTCTGAATTTTCAGCATAATTAATACAGTTTTGTCAACGATTGCCGGGTTTGTCAAATGCCTGACATAGTTCTTTATTACGCTAGTGACATATTTTTATGTAACTTGTCAATAAAGGATTTACCCGATGAGCGATCTGGATCGTGACGATATTCCAAGTAACAACAGCAAAGTTGAATCATTTAATGAGATATTAGGAAAACAGCAGGCCCGCCGTGGTTTTTTAAAAGCCAGTGCGGGTGCCAGTACCATGGCGTTTTTTGGACTTTCCCTTAAGACGACTGCTGCCAGCGCGCAGCCTTCGGTCCCGGGTTCAGCCGCTGCAGTTCCCTCCATGAGTTTCAAGGCCGTTGCTGCAAGCACAGGTGATAAAATCGTGGTTCCGGAAGGCTACCGTTATGCGGTTATTAACCGCTGGGGTGACCCTTTATTTGCCAATTCCCCAAAATGGAAGGGCGATGCCACTGATGATTCTGCTGCACAAGCCATGCAAACGGGTGACAATCATGATGGCATGCATTATTTTCCCATTGATGGCAGCAACACCGAAGGTCTTTTAGTTACCAATCACGAATACATCAACCCAGACTATTTTTTTCCTGCCAATGTTCGCGTTGCCGGTGAAAACTGGAATGAGGACTGGGTTAAAAAATCACAGCGGGCACAAGGTGTTAGCGTAAAACATATTCGTTATGATGGGCAGAACTGGAAAACAGTCCTTGACTCCAACTTTAACCGCAGCATTAATGCCCTTGATACGGAAATGGTTCTTACAGGGCCCGCTGCCGGCCATGATTTGTTGAAAACCAACGCGGACCCAAGCGGTACAGTGGTGTTTGGTACTTTTGGCAACTGTGGTAACGGTTATACCTTGTGGGATACCTATCTTACCTGTGAGGAAAACGTTACCGATTACTTTGGTAGCCTGAAAGAAGGTGTTGAAAGCAATACCCTGATGCAGCGTTATGGCGTTACAACCAAAGCGTCAGACGAGAGCTATCGCTGGGAGACTCATGACAAACGCTTTGATGTGGCTGAAGAGCCCAACGAATGGATGCGTCACGGCTGGATCGTTGAAATTGATCCTTTTGATCCGCAATCAAAGCCGCGCAAACTGACTGCCCTGGGTCACTTCAAACATGAAAACGCCGCCATGACCTTGGCTGCCGACAAGCGTGTTGTAGTTTATATGGGCGATGACCAGCGCAGTGAATATATTTATAAATTTGTCTCTGACGGCAAGTTTGACCCGGCCAACAAAGCCGCCAACCGTTCTTTGCTGGATAATGGCACTTTGTATGTTGCCCGGTTTACTGATGGCGAACAGGTGGGTGACCTGAAAGGAAAAGGCAAATGGATTCCCTTAACCCTTGATACGGTAGGCCTGGATGGCAAAAAATTGGGAGAGCTGTTCAAGGATCAGGGCGAGTTGCTGGTTAAAACCCGCCTTGCCGCAGATGCCGTGGGTGCAACCCCAATGGATCGCCCCGAGTGGATTGCCGTTAATCCTCATACCCAGGCAGTGTACGTTACCTTAACCAATAACTCGGATCGCGGCAGTGACAAAGAGCGCAAAGGAACCAATGGCCTGAAACATCCAGGTATTGACGATGCCAATCCGCGTGCAAAAAATCCGTATGGCCAGATTGTTCGCTGGAATGAGTCAGGCAAGGATGCAGCTGCCAGTGAATTTGACTGGGACGTGTTTGTATTGGCTGGCAACCCTGAGGTGCACAAAGAGCCGGGTAACTTAATGGCCGGTACGCAAAACGTGTCAGCCAAGAATCTGTTTAATAGCCCCGATGGACTGGCTTTTGACAAGGATGGCCGTTTGTGGATCCAGACAGACGGCAACTTTTCCGATGCGGGCAACTTTGCCGGTAATGGAAACAACCAGATGCTGGTTGCCATCCCTGAAACAGAAACGGGTAAAGGTGAAATCCGTCGTTTCCTGGTGGGACCTTCAGGCAGCGAAGTGACCGGTATTACCTGGACACCTGATTACAAAACTGTTTTTGTTAACATACAGCACCCTGGTGAGTACGGCAAACATCCACGGGCACCAAAGGTGACGCCTCAGGAGGATCCACTGGCATTTTCCAAGTGGCCTATGGATGACAATGAGGACAAAGAAGGTGGTGGTGGCCGTCCTCGTGCCGCAACTGTTGTGATCTGGCGTGAAGATGGTGGCGTTGTAGGTGCTTGACGTTTCAAGTTTCCGTTTCTGACAGCCGCTTTGGAATCACCCCCTGTTTGTTAAGGGGGTGATTTTTTATCTGCCGTTTTTTGGTCTGGATTTTGCGGGTTTATGCCATATACAAAACCACCTGGTTCAGTGTATGCTTTACAGGCGATTATTCTGTTAATTGGAGATTAAAGAAATGAATAAATCATTCCGTTTTACTTTGTTGGCAAGCGCCATGGGTATTGCAATGGGTATGGGTGTTGCTCAGGCAGAAAACATCAAGATTGCCGTGGTGGGGCCACTAACCGGTCCTGTTACACAATACGGTGATATGGTGCGTGAGGGTGTCAGAACTGCAGTTGAAATGACCAATGCCGCAGGTGGTGTTGATGGCAAACAAATTGAACTGGTTGAGGTTGATGATGCCTGCGAGCCCAAGCAGGGCCCTATTGCTGCAAACAGTGTTGTTAACCAGGAAATCGGTTTTGTGGTTGGTCCGGTTTGCTCGGGTGCAACAGTAGGCGGAGCTGCAGTTTATGATGAACAGGGCGTGGTGATGGTTACTCCTTCAGCCACTGCCCCCAACGTGACTGACGGCAAAAATTTCACATTTATTTTCCGTACTATCGGACGTGATGACCAACAAGGCCCTGCGGCAGCCAAATACATTATTGACTCGGTCAAACCCAAAAAAGTGGCTGTGTTGCATGACAAGCAATCATATGGTCAGGGTATTGCCAGCGCGGTTCAGGATAATCTTAAAAAGGCCGGTATAGACGTTGTCCTGTTTGAGGGCATCAATGCCGGTGAGTCCGATTACTCTTCAATTATTACCAAAATGAAATCCCAAGGGGTTGATTTTGTTTATTATGGTGGTTACCATCCCGAGATGGGTCTGTTAATGCGCCAGGCAGCTGAACAGGGTCTGAATGTCAAGTTTATGGGACCGGAAGGTGCCGGTAACCCTGAAATTAACGCGATTGCCGGTGATGCCGTTGAGGGCATGCTGTTAACCTTGCCTGCTGATTACTCCAGCCTGCCAGAAAACCAGGAAATTGTGAAAGCCTTTACAGAAAAAGGTCGTAATGCTTCCGGTGCGTTCCAGTTGACTTCTTATGCAGCTACACAGGCTATTATCAACGCCATGCTTGCAACCAAAAGTACCGATCCAGAAAAAGTGGCTGAATATCTGCATGCCAATTCGGTGCCAACCGTTATTGGTGATCTGAGCTGGAATGATCAGGGCGACCTTAAAGATTTTAAATTTGACATTTATACCTGGCATAAAGACGGCAGCAAAACCGCGGTTCAATAATCCGGATTTTTCACTTTAATCATAAAAAACGCTACCCGAAAAGGTAGCGTTTTTTAATGACAGGCTATGGATTTAAAGCGTTTTTTGAAATTAATACTATTTTTGCGTTGGTTTTTATAAAGCTGCCGGTTTGTTCAATTCAGGCGACGTGTGGTTTCAGTGTCAAACCAATGGAGCGCATGATTTCCATCAGGGGCTATATGAATAACTTGGCCTGGCTTTAAATGTGCCTGTTCTTGCGCATTTCCATGAATGTTTTGCCGGATAACAATATTTGTCTGTCCGATCAGTCCATGAATCAGTTGTTCGGATCCCAGGATTTCAACCATTTCAATATTGACGGGTATGCCGGTCTCCTGAAGCTGGCAATTTTCAGGTCTGAAACCCATGATGGCCTGTGTCTTGCCTTTTAGCGAAGCAGGAATCCAGTCGGGATTGATGGGTAAAACATGACCTTCTTCCGTGGTTATTTTCCCGTCGTGACTGATCGCGACATTAAGCAGATTCATGGGAGGAGAGCCAATGAAACTGGCCACAAAGGTTGAGGCAGGGCGTTCGAAGACTTCCATGGGGGTGCCGATTTGCTCAGCAATGCCTTTGTTCATGACAATCATGCGTTGCGCCAGGGTCATGGCTTCCACCTGGTCGTGCGTGACATACAGGCTCGTGGTTTCAAGGCGGCGGTGCAGCTTTTGGATTTCAAGCCGCATCTGGACACGCAATTTGGCATCCAGGTTGGACAGGGGTTCATCAAACAGGAAAACCTTTGGTTCTCGCACAATGGCCCTGCCCATGGCAACCCGTTGACGCTGTCCGCCTGATAATTGTTTGGGGCGGCGGTCAAGTAAGTGGGAAAGCTCGAGTGTTTCCGCTGTTTGCCGGACCCGTTCCCTGATTTGCTCTTTGGTCATTTTACGTATTTTCAGACCATAGGCCATATTGTCAAATACCGACATATGCGGATAAAGCGCGTAGTTTTGAAACACCATGGCAATATCCCGTTGTGCCGGTTCAAGATGGTTGATGCTTTGTGCATCGATCTGAATATCACCTTCGGTAACGGTCTCAAGACCTGCCACCATGCGCATCAGGGTTGATTTTCCGCATCCGGAGGGGCCGACAATAACAATAAACTCTCCATCTTTGATATCCATGCTGATACCGTGGATAACCGCGACGTTGCCCGGATAGGTTTTTTTGACATTTTTAAAGCAGAGTGTTGCCATGGTGAATAATCCTTATTTATTTTTCCGAGTCTACCAGGCCTTTGACAAACCATTTTTGCATGAGTACAACCACCAGTCCGGGAGGGATCATGGCGAGCAGGGCAGTTGCCATGACCAGGTTCCATTCGGTGACGCTGTCACCACCTCCAATCATGGTTTTAATACCCACCACAATTGGCGTCATGTTTTCAGATGTTTTCATGACCAGTGGCCATAAATACTGGTTCCAGCCATAGGTGAACTGAATCACAAAAAGGGCGGCAATACTGGTTTTGGATAAGGGAAACAGAATATCCTTGAAAAAACGGATGGGGCCTGCCCCATCAATACGGGCAGCCTCTACCAGCTCGTCAGGGACAGTAAGAAAAAATTGCCTGAACAGAAATGTGGCGGTTGCGGAGGCAATAAGGGGCAGGGTAAGTCCTGCGTATGAGTTGGTCAGTCCTAAGCCGGCAACTACTTCGAAGGTGGGGGAAATACGTACTTCCACGGGGAGCATCAGGGTGATGAAAATCATCCAGAAACAAAGCATTCTAAAAGGGAAACGAAAATACACCACGGCAAACGCCGATAACATGGAAATGCTGATTTTGCCAATGGAGATGATCATGGCAATGACAAAAGACACCCATAACATATTGCCAACAGGGGTGGTTTGCACCGAGCTGCCGGTAAAGAGCACCTGGGTGTAGTTTTCAATAAAATGTGTGCCAGGAAGCAGGGAAATCGGTGCATTGGCCACTTCACGGGCTGTCTGGGTAGAAGCCACAAAGGCAACGTAAAGCGGAAAGGCAACAATAACCAAACCCAAAATCAGGATCAGATGTGCCAGTAGGTCAAGCCATGGGCGACGTTCAATCATGAGGAATTCCTTTATCGGGCTGAATTAGTATTGAACTTTGCGATCAACATATCGGAATTGAATAATCGTCAGCAAAATGACAATAAACATAAGAATGACGGATTGCGCGCCGGAAGAGCCGTAATCAAATGATTTGAAAGCCGTTTTGTAGACGTTGTAGACCAGAATGTTGGTTGAGCTGCCGGGGCCGCCTTGTGTGGTGGTGTCAATAATGGCGAAGGTTTCAAAAAATGCGTAAACCATGTTAATGACCAATAGAAAAAAGGTCGTTGGTGACAGTAGTGGGAAAATAATTGTCCAGAAGCGTCTGGCAGGTGAGGCGCCATCAATGGCAGCTGCCTCAATGAGTGATTTGGGAATGGATTGCAGGCCGGCCAGGAAGAACAGGAAATTGTAGGAAATCTGTTTCCACACAGCCGCCATGACGACCAGGATCATTGCATCCGTCGAGTCCAGTCGCGGGTTCCAGTCCAGTCCCATTTGCGTCAGATAAACCGCCAGTGTGCCGACAGCGGGTGAAAACAGGAATGCCCAAAGCACGCCCACTACAGCAGGTGCGACGGCATAAGGCCAGATCAGCATGGTTTTATAAAGCATAGCCCCTTTAATGACCCGGTCGGCCATAATGGCCAGCAGCAGCGAAACAGATAAACCGGTAACGGCAACCGCTATTGAAAAAACAAAGGTGACCTTAAAAGAGTCAAAGTAATAAGGGTTATCAAAGAGCGCTGTGTAATTGTCGAGACCGACAAATTGCCGGTCTCCACCGAAAGCGGATTCTATGAAAAATGATTGCCAGATTGCCTGGCCGGCAGGCAGGAAAAAAAATATCACCGTAATGAGAAGTTGGGGGGCAAGCAGGAGATAGGGCAATATCTTATGATTGAAAACGACGCGTTTTTCCATTATGCCTCTTGGTCTTAATATTTATGGGAGTGAAGAACAGCGAGCATCCGGACTTTGTCTGCTCGCTGTTTACGCGGGTAAGTATGGATTACTTATTGCTGTTTTCGAAACGCTGCAGCAGTTCATTGGCGCGTTTTTGCATGTTTTCCAAGCCTTCTTCCACAGACACTTTCTGGGCAAAGATGTTTTCCATCTCAGCGTCCTGGATATCGCGGATTTGCGGCAGGAAGCCCAAGCGCACACCACGGGATTCATCAGTGGTTTCAACGTTTAACTGAATGAAAGGCACGTCGGTACCTGGGTTCTTGTCATAAAAACCGGACTCTTTGGTAAGGTCATAGGCTGCCTTGACCACAGGCACATAACCGGTGTCCTGGTGCCATTTGGCAGCCACTTCAGGTGAGGAGATATATTGGAAAAATTCGGTAATGCCTTTATTGACCTCGGGTGATTTGTTATTGAAGACCCACAGTGAGGCACCACCAATAACGCTGTTTTGAGGTGCACCGGGTACGTCGTCATAGTAAGGCAGGGTGGAAATACCAAACTTGAAGGGTGCGTTTTTGCTGAAGTTGGCGCGTGAACCGCTTGAGCCGGTAAACATGGCACATTTGCCTGAAGAAAACAGGGCGTTGGCGGCATCACCACGGCCACCGTAAGTAAATGTACCGTCTTTAGCCATTTCGTTGAGGAATTTGAAATGTTTAACAAAGCCTTCTTTGTTTAACTCAATGCGGGCGTCAAGGCCATCAAAGCCGTTGTTTTTGGTGGCATAGGGCAAATTATGCAGGGCAGAGAAGTTTTCAACCAATACCCATGATGGCCAGGCGGTTGTATAGCCACATTCAATGCCGGCTTCCTTGAGTTTTTTGGCTGCCTCATGAATTTGGGCATAGGTTTTAGGAGGAGAATTAGGGTCAAGTCCGGCTTTTTCAAACATGTCCTTGTTGTAATAAAATACCGGTGTAGAGCTGTTAAAGGGCATGGAAGCCAGTTTACCGTTTGGCTCGGAGTAATAACCTGCAATGCCGGGCACAAAGTTTTTCGGGTCAATCGGATTGCCTGCCTCTTCAGACATTTCCTGGATGGGTTTGATGGCGCCTTTGGAGAACATCATGGTGGCTGTACCCACCTCGAAGACTTGAATGATATCCGGAGCCTGGCCGGCACGGTATGCGGCAATACCTGCATTCATGGATTCGCCGTATGCGCCTTTGTAGGTGGGTTTTATTTTGTAGTCGGTTTGTTTTTGGTTGAAATCATTGACGATATCGTTAACCCGCTCCCCAAGGGGACCTTCCATAGAGTGCCAGAAAGTGATTTCGGTTGCGGCATGGGTGCTAAAACTGGTCAGGGCAAAAATACTGCCCAGGATCATTGCAGATTTCTTGATTTGCATGTTACTTTCTCCGGTTGTTATAACTGCATTCTTTTGGAATAGTTACTTCTGAAGTAAAGCAAAAATATTATGACCTGTTTATTACGGTATTGTGAATTTATATAACCAATATGGAAGTTTTGCAACCCTTATAAAATCAAACTAAAATGGCAGGATTGTGAATTCCTTCCTGAATTGGTAATAAAATCACGGCATCTTCCCATGCTCGGTCACTGTTTTGGTTCAGGTTTGGTCTCTTTTTAAACCGGGCTTTTCTCATTAAATAAAATTTTTCATGAAACAAAATACCAAAATCGCCTTTATTGGCGGAGGCAATATGGCCATGGCCATGGCCAGTGGCATGATTGGCACTGTGTGTCAGGCCAAAGATATTCTGGTGATAGATATCAACACCGCGGGGCATGAGCGCTGGCTTGGCAAAGGTGTTCAGGTAAGCAGTCAGGCAACCTCAGAACTTGCGCAATGCAATATATGGATTTACGCGGTTAAGCCGCAAAACATGCATGAAGCCATTGAGGGCAGCAAAATTCATTTGCAGCCAGGTACGCTGGTGATCAGTATTGCCGCAGGTCTGAATACGCAATCGCTGTGTGATTGGCTGGGAGCTGATGGCAAACCCTGGCCCGGTCTGGTTCGGGTGATGCCCAATACACCTGCGTTAATTGGCAAAGGGGTGACGGGTTTATATGCAATGCCGTCACTGGTTGAAAAAGATGTGTTGCAGGCCGAGCAAATCATGTCCTCCATCGGTTCGGTTGTCCGGGTTCAGGAGGAAAGCCTGCTCGATGGCGTTACGGCGCTTTCAGGCAGTGGCCCGGCCTATGTGTTTTTGTTGATAGAGTCTCTGGTGGAGGGGGCCAGGGCTTTGGGGCTTGATGAGCAACAGGCCAAGAAGCTGGCGATCGAGACCATTCTGGGTTCGGCTGCACTGGCCGCTGCATCAGACCAAGAGCCTGCCATCTTGCGTGAAAACGTGACCTCAAAAGGGGGAACGACAGCTGCAGCCCTGGCGGTATTTGAACGGCACCAATTCAGGGAGATAGTTAAACAGGCCATGAAGGCCGCTTCTGACAGGGCGGTTGAAATGTCCAGGGAATTGGGTAAATCCTGATGAGCAAGAACGGTTATTTTGATCAAATATCATCCTTGCAGGCCTTGCTTTCGATTGTGCTCATGTGCATTATCGTGGTTGCCTCCAACGTACTGGTTCAACCACAATTCCATATTAATGAATGGCTTACCTGGGGAGCTTTGACGTATCCGGTTTCTTTTCTGGTTACCGATTTGCTGAATCGGCGTTTTGGTCCGCAGGTGGCCAGGAAAATCGTACTGGTGGGTTTTGTGGCCGCCATTATTGTTTCATATCTCCTGGCCGATGCCCGCATTGCAATTGCTTCCGGCACTGCATTTTTGTTTGCTCAGCTGGGGGATATTTTCATTTTTGACAAAATGCGCCAGTTAAGCTGGTGGAAAGCGCCTTTTATAGCCGGTGCGCTGGCATCGGTTATTGACACCTTCCTGTTTTTTGGTCTTGCTTTTGCCGGTACGCCTGTTCCCTGGATATCGCTTGCATTGGGTGATATGGTGGTGAAACTGCTGGTTAGCATGTGTTTATTGCTGCCATTCAGAATGCTCATGTGGAATATCGGCAAACCTAAAAACTGCACGATTTAATGCTTGTCTAATGGTTTTCAGGCGTTTACCCGGCTACGGATTTTGTCTATCCTTCTGGGAATTCCTTTTATTGGTATAACGAGAAAAAAATGCAAGAGTTCTTACCTCAGTTTATCCAGCAGCTGTTCAACGGCTTGTCGCTGGGTGCCATTTATGCATTAATTGCAATTGGCTACACCATGGTGTACGGCATCATAGGCATGATTAATTTTGCCCACGGTGAAATTTACATGATTGGTGGGTATGTCGGTCTGGTGACATTGTCTGCGATTGGTGTCAATAGTGGTGTACCTATCCCCATAACCATTCTTTGCATGGTCCTGATAGCCGTGGTGGTGACAGGGGTGTATGGTTACTCGGTAGAGAGAATCGCCTACCGGCCAGTACGGGGAGGGCCAAGGCTGGTGGCACTTATTTCAGCGATTGGTATGTCCATCTTTTTGCAAAACTGGGTGGCCATTGGTCAGGGCTCTCGTGACATGGCGGTTCCCAACCTTATTCCGGGTGCTTTGCAGTTTACGGTTGGTGCGTCAGACTTTACAGTCACGGTTACTTACGCCAGGCTGCTTATTATTACCGTGGTTTTCTTTCTCATGGTGGGCCTGAGTTTTTATATCAAGAACTCAAAAATGGGTAGGGCCTCACGGGCCTGTTCCCAGGATATGCACATGGCCAATCTGTTGGGTATTGATACCAACAAAGTCATTTCTTTTACTTTTATTCTGGGGGCTATGCTGGCGGCTGTTGGAGGGGTGCTGATTGCCCTTACCATTGGCAAGCTTAATCCTTTTATCGGGTTTATTGCTGGCATCAAGGCATTTACGGCTGCCGTGCTGGGCGGAATTGGCAGCATACCCGGTGCCATTCTGGGTGGGCTTTTATTGGGTGTGGCCGAAACCATGGCGGCGGCTTATTTGTCTTCCCAATATAAAGATATTGTTGCCTTTGGCCTGCTGATTTTCATTTTGCTGTTCAGGCCCAGTGGTTTGTTGGGTAAACCCGAAGTGGAAAAAGTGTAATGAAAAATATAAAAAGTGCATTTTTTGCAGCTCTTTTAACAGGAATCATGATTGTCCCCATTTTCGGGCTTCAGCTTGAAAGAAAGGGCATCAACACCGAGATCGTGCCACACTGGAGCATTGTGCTGTGGGGAATGGCTATCGTGTTCGTGGTGCAATTGTTAAAACCCTATGTATTCAGGAAAAGACCGGGTGTCCGTTTCAATCTGCCCCGAGTCCCTTCACTTAATCCGAAATCCAGTGTTATGTTGTTGGGCCTGGTTTTTGTTGTCGCTGTTATCTGGCCGTTTTTCAGTGGACGCAGTCAGGTTGATATTGCCACGCTGGTGCTGATTTACGTCATGCTTGCGCTTGGCCTTAACATTGTGGTGGGTTTTGCCGGCTTGCTGGATCTGGGTTTTGTGGGCTTTTATGCTGTTGGTGCTTACACGTATGCCTTGCTGTATCACTGGGCAGGCTGGGGCTTTTGGGAGGCTTTGCCTGTAGCCGGTGTCATGTCCGCCTTTTTTGGTTTCCTGTTGGGCTTTCCGGTCTTGCGTCTGCGTGGCGATTACCTGGCCATTGTTACGCTGGGATTTGGGGAAATTATCCGCCTGTTATTAATTAATCTGTACGGATTTACCGGTGGTCCCGATGGTATTTCAGGCATACCCAAACCCACTGTCTTTGGGTATGAAATGACACGCAGAGCTTCTGTGGAAGGCGCGCAAACCTTTCATCAGTTGATGGGCTGGAAGTTCAGTACAATGGATGTGGTCATTTATCTGTACTTGATGGCCTTGGTACTGGCTTTTATTACACTTATTGTGTCCAACCGGCTGGTTCGTATGCCCATTGGACGCGCCTGGGAAGCCTTGCGCGAAGATGAAATCGCCTGTCGTTCATTGGGTCTGAATCCTACCCGAATCAAATTGTCAGCCTTTACGCTGGGTGCGACGTTTGCCGGTCTGGGCGGTGCGTTTTTCGCTGCCCGCCAGGGGTTGGTCAACCCCGAGTCATTCACCTTTATTGAGTCGGCGCTTATTCTGGCCATTGTGGTATTGGGCGGAATGGGTTCGCAGATTGGGGTCATTCTGGCTGCCATTATCTTAACGGTATTGCCAGAATTGGCGCGTCAGTTTGCCGAGTACAGGATGTTGATTTTCGGTTTGGTCATGGTGTTAATGATGGTATGGCGCCCGCAAGGCTTGCTGCCGGTAAAACGTCCGCAAGTGGAGATTCCCAATGAGTGAAAAAATATTAAGCGTTAATGGCTTGATGATGCAGTTTGGCGGGTTGCTGGCAGTCGATTCAGTAAGTTTTGATGTAAGCAAAAATGAGATTTTTGCCATTATTGGTCCTAATGGAGCCGGTAAAACAACCGTATTTAATTGTGTGAGCGGTTTTTATAAACCTACTGCGGGTAGCATTACGCTAAATGGCAAGGCAATTACCGGTTATCCAAGTCATAAGGTTGCACAGCATGGTCTGGTCCGTACTTTCCAGAATGTGCGTCTGTTCAAGCATCTTACGGTGCTGGAAAACCTGCTGGTGGCACAACATACACAAATCAAATCCAGTCTGTTACCGGGTTTGCTGAATTTGCCGTCTTATCGCCGTTCTGAAAAACAGGCCTTGAACAATGCGGTGAAGTGGCTGGATTTCATGGGTTTGCGGCAATTTGCCAACCGTGAGGCCGGTAATCTGGCTTATGGGCACCAGCGTCGCCTTGAAATTGCGCGCTGCATGATTACCAAGCCACGTTTGCTTTTGCTTGATGAACCCGCTGCCGGATTGAACCCGCAAGAGAAAAAAGATCTGGCGGATTTAATTAATCAGTTACGCAATGATTTTGATATGTCTGTTCTTTTAATTGAGCATGATATGAGTTTGATCATGGGTATTTCTGACCGCATCCTGGTCATGGAGCATGGTAAACCCATTGTGACAGACAAGCCTGAGGTCGTTAGAGCCGATCCGCGTGTTATTAAAGCCTATCTGGGAGAAGAATAAGTGTTAAAACTGGAAAAGGTGAGTACTTATTACGGTGCGATCCAGGCCTTGGATGAGGTCAGTGTTGAAGTCAATCAGGGCGAAATCGTCACCTTGATTGGGGCAAATGGCGCCGGTAAAACAACTTTGCTTATGACGGTTTGCGGCAATCCGCGAGCCAGAAATGGTTCCATTACCTTTCTTGACGAGGATATTACCAACGAGTCCACGCATAAAATCATGCAAAAGGGTATTGCCATCTCACCTGAAGGCAGGCGGGTCTTTTCTGACATGACGGTTGTTGAAAACCTGAAAATGGGTGGTTTTTATCTTAAACCCCATGAGATCGAAGAGGGTCTGGATCATGTCTTCAAGTTGTTTCCCCGACTTAAAGAACGTGCCAACCAGCGCTCCGGAACCATGTCGGGCGGAGAGCAGCAAATGCTGGCTATTGGCCGGGCATTAATGAGTAAACCCCAATTGCTGCTTCTTGATGAACCAACGCTGGGTTTGGCGCCCTTGATTATCGCCCAGATTTTTGAAATCATCAGAACCATTCGTGAGGAAGGGGTGACTGTTTTTCTGGTAGAGCAAAATGCCAACAAGGCTTTGCAGCTTGCCGATCGGGGTTACGTCATGGAGACAGGCAAGGTGGTACTTTCCGATACGGGCGCTAATCTACTGGTGAATGATGATGTGCGCAAGGCTTATTTAGGGCATTAATCAAAAAGCATTACCCAGGTGCGCATTCTTGGGTATGGTTAAAAAATCCTGGCACTGCTTTTCAGCTTGCCAGGATTTTTTGTTTTGGCCCGGTTGATGTGTGTTGAGGGCTGTTTTCCGGATAGGGATCGCATTAAAGCGTATTAGCGAATCTGTATTGACATCGATATTTGATCGCTCAGTTTTTAGCATCGGTTCCGTTTTTTTCGGCCTGCCGGTCTTGTTGGTCTGTTGTGGATTCCTGATCATTACTGTTGTCATGGTGACTGTTATTAGCCGATACATGGTGGGCATCAGCGTCATCCTCTTCATGGTGACCCGCGACCGAGTGATCCAAAGACAAGGTGACATTGCCTGATTTTTCTTTGGCAATTTTATAGGCCGGTCTGTCTTTTACCGCACTCAGGAAAGATTGAATGTTTTGCATGTTTTCGGTAATGCAGCCACGGGCTTCAGCCAGCTCCAGTGGATAGCACATTTGAATGTCTGCCGCGGTAAACTGGCTGCCACAGAACCAGCCATGCTGGCCCAGCTCGGTGTCGATGAAATTAAGTTTTTTTTCAATTTCCGGAAGAACATTGGCGTGGATATTGCCATTGACGGCCTTTTTGAGGATTGAGCGGGCAAAAAATGGCACACGTGTGGTTCCCAGTTTCAGCAGGGCCTGATGCTTGGATAACGCAGGCATAAGAGAACCTTCGGCAAAATGCATCCACAAGGAGTACTGGTTGTAATCGGCCGAGGCAATCGGTGGACGTAATCCACTGCGGTCGTAGTGGTTAAGCAGGTATTCGATAATTGCGCCAGATTCAATCAGGGTTAAGCCATTGTCATCCAGTATAGGTGCCACGCCCAGTGTGTGGATGTCCTGCAATGAGGTTTCCGCTTCCGTGGTTTCCGTATTTCTGCGGTGATGCCTTATTTGGTATGAAAGCCCCAACTCTTCCAAAAGCCAGACGATACGAAAAGATCTTGAAGACTCCAGGAGATGAATAGTGATCATAATAGACTCCGGTTTAGAAAGTTAAGAGGAAGAGGGCAGGATACCGCGGATTTTATCAAGTAGCATTTCTGGTTCTTCACTGTCTGAAGCCAAGAACTGGACTTTTCCATTGGCATCAAAGATATATATTCCACGTGCATGCATGACTTCGTAATTGTTGGGATCGCTGCCTGGTTGAGGTTTTTCTATTTGGTAAGCGACACGATAGCGGCGGGCAATATCAGCAATTTGTTTTTCGGTGCCGGTCAGGCCAATGGCACCATTATCGAAGGCATCAACGTATGCCTGCAAAACTTCAGGCGTATCGCGGTGTGGGTCTACGCTCAGAAAAATAATCTGGATATTGTTGGCCTGTTCACCAAGCATGCTTTTGACGGCTGATAGCTGTGCCATGGTGGTGGGACAGATATCGGGGCAGCTGGCATAGCCAAAAAATAAAAGCACCACTTTTCCCTTGACGTCTTTTTCTGTAATCGTCTTGTCTTGTGCGCCGTTTAAACTGAATTTCAAATCGGGAAGGCGGCCGGTGATTTTGTAAATCACACTGGGTTTGGCTTGCGGCTGTTCCTGCGCGACAGCAGGAACAGAATGCAGCAAGGCCATTGCCAATACCGATGAAAGCAAGGTTTTCTTGATCATTATGTTAGGTACCAAAATGATATCAGGCCGCTTCGGTCATGCCACAATGCCTTAACAGCGCTTCAGGGCTGGGTTCGCGGCCACGGAAAGCCTTGAAGGAGTCAGCGGCAGGACGTGAGCCGCCAACCGCCAGGATCTCTTGCCTGAATTTATTGCCGATGACGGGGTTAAGCGTCCCCTGATTGTCAAGGGTATTTTCTTCAAACAAGCCATAGGCATCAGAGGAAAGCACCTCAGCCCATTTGTAACTGTAGTAACCGGCCCCATAGCCGCCAGCAAACAAATGAGAGAAATTATGCGGGAAACGATGCCAAGCCGGCGGTATGATAACGGCCACTTCTTGACGCACTTCATTGAGCAGTGACAGTACATCGGCAATAGAGGTTTGACTGGTGCGTTGATGCAAAAGCATGTCAAACAGGGCAAATTCTATCTGGCGTACGGTTTGCATGCCACTTTGATAGTTTTTTGCAGCCAGCATTTTCTGGTATAAAGACTCGGGCAGCGGTTCCTGGGTTTCCCAGTGACCGGACAGTTTTTGCAGGACAGACCATTCCCAGCAGAAATTTTCCATGAATTGGGATGGCAGTTCTATGGCATCCCATTCAACACTTGCGAATGGAGAGGCGGCTGGCTCATCAACTTTTGAAAGCAGGGCGTGCAGGGCATGACCTGACTCATGGAACAGGGTGATGACATCATCATGCGTGAGCAGAGCAGGTTTGTTGTCTTGTGGTGGCGGGAAATTGCAGGTTAAATACACCACCGGTGTTTGCAGGTTTTCGCCCTGCAAGTGGCGGGTTCTTTCGCTGTCAACCCATGCGCCACTTTGTTTGCCGGCACGGGCATAAAGATCGGTGTATAAATAACCAATCAGTTCATTGTTTTCTTTAACGGCATAAACCGCCACGTTTTCGTGCCAGACGGGGGCTTTGAAAGGAACCAGTTCAACATTGAACAGGGTGCCAATGACATAAAACAATCCATTAAGCACTTTGGGTTCAGGCAGATACTGTTTGACTTCCTCATCGGAATAAGCATAACGGGATTTACGCAATTGTTCAGAGACATAGGCATAATCCCAGGGTTGGAGTTCATTCAGACCCAGTGACTGGCTGGCAAACTCCCTGAGAGCAGCCACGTCTTTTTCAGCGAAGGGCTTGGCTTTTGCGGCCAGATTGCGCAGGAAGCCCACAACCTGGGAGGAAGTGTCAGCCATGCGGGTTTCAAGTTGCATTTGGGCAAAGTCATTGTAGCCCAGCAAGCGGGCTTCTTCGGTTCTGAGGGCCAGCAGTTTTTCAATGTTGGAGGAGTTGTCGTAGCGGGCATCACCTTGTTCGGAGGCAATGGTGGCATAGCCACGATATAGCTTTTCACGCAAGGCCTGGCTTTTGGCATATTGCATGACCGGCAGGTAAGACGGCATTTTAAGCGTGAATTTCCAACCTTCCTTGTTTTCGGCCTGTGCGGCTTGCCGTGCGGCATTAATCGCGTCTTGCGGCAAGCCCTCAAGCTCTTTTTCGTCGGTTACGATCCATTCCCATGAATCGACGGCATCCAGGGCGTTTTCAGAAAATTTCTGTGAGGTTAAGGCGATTTGCTCGCTGATTTGGGCATAACGCTCTTTGTTTTCCCCCTCAAGTTCCACGCCACTCAGCCTGAAGTTGCGCAAAGCCAGTTCGATAATGCGTTTGCGGGTAGGTGTGAAGCTCTTGAAAGCCTTACTTTGTGAAATTTTCAGGTATTGCCGGTACAGGTCTTTATTAAGGCCGATCCAGGTTGAAAACTCGGTCATTTTGGGGAGCATTTCATTATATGCATCCCGTAATTCAGGTGTGTTGACAACTGAATTCAAATGACCGGCTACCGACCAGGCCCGCCATAAGCGGGCAGTGTCACATTCCAAAGGTTCTATGAATGAATCCCATGTTGGCTCTTTTACCTTTTCAACAATTTCATTAATGGCATGACGGGTATCGTCCAGCAGGCTGCTCAGTGCCGGAACCAGGTGTTCAGGTTTGATGGCATTGTAATCAATGAGTTCGGATAAAGGGGCTAATAAGGGATTGCTATTCATGGACTCTTCTAAATTAAAGTTTACGTTCTGCTGCTTCGATGGTGTTCACCAGCAGCATGACAATGGTCATGGGGCCAACGCCGCCAGGTACAGGAGTAATTGCGCCGGCAACCTCTTTGGCAGAAGAAAATTCTACGTCGCCCTTGAGTTTACCATCTGAACCGCGGTTGATACCTACATCAATGACAATGGCACCCGGTTTGATCATGTCGCCAGTGATCATTTCGGGACGACCCGTTGCCACGACAAGGACATCTGCACGTCGTGTATGGGCGGCAAGGTCTTTGGTTTTGGAGTTGCAAATAGTGACGGTGGCACCCGCTTTTTGCAATAGCAGTGCCATGGGTTTGCCGACTATGTTGCTGGCCCCTATTACGACCGCTTCAGCACCGCGAAGTTCAACATTTTCCGATTCGAGCATTTTCATGACACCATAAGGGGTGCATGGAATGAACAGGGGACGGCCCGTCATTAACGCACCGGCATTGCTGATATGAAATCCATCAACATCTTTTTCCGGGCTGATGGTTTCAATGACTTTGTTGGCGTCCAGGTTGGCAGGCAAGGGCAGTTGAACCAGAATGCCATGAACGGATGGATCGTTATTGAGTTCGCGAATCCGGTTACAGAGCGCTTCTTCGCTTAGGCTTGCCGGGTATTGTTCTACTGAGGAGTTAAGGCCAAGTTTGGTGAAGGTATTGGCTTTGTTCCTGACATAAACCTGGGAAGCCGGATCATCACCAACCAGAATCACGGTAAGGCCGGGAATAATATTCTTTTCCTTCAGTGCGTTGATGCGTTCAGCCAGATTCTGTTTGATGGTTTCGGCGAGTTTTTTTCCGTCAATAATGCGAGCAGTCATTCAAATGTCCTTGCGATTTAATTACTTTGCCAATGCCACTTTCATTAAGTCAGCGACAGTGGTTACTTCGAGTTTTTCCATAATATTGGCCCGATGGGCCTCAACGGTTTTAATACTGATATTCAGGTCATCGGCAATTTGCTTGTTAAGCCGGCCGGCGACAATCCGGCCAAGTACCTGTTGCTCGCGTGATGTAAGGCGGGCAAGTAGTGCCTGATGATTTTTTTGCTGTTCGGCAATCGATGCCTTGTCTTGGGCCTGCACCACCATATGGGCGATGATTTCACGCAGGTCGGCTTCGTTGAAGGGCTTTTCAAGAAAGTCAACAGCACCTTTCTTCATGGTTGAAACGGCCATGGGAACATCACCGTGACCGGTGATGAAAACAATGGGAAGAGGAGCATTGCGTTTGATCAGTTCTTCCTGCAGCTCCAGTCCTGTCATGCCAGGCATGCGAACGTCTGCAATCAGAACGCTTATTATCGATGGGTCATAGCTTTCCAGAAACTGTTCGCCACTTTCAAAAGCCTGAACCTGATAGCCATTGGCTTCCAGTAACCAGCGTAACGAATCCCTGACGGCTTCGTCGTCATCGACGATAAAGATTGTGCAATTGTCTGTTGTCATAGTTTGTATCCTTTACTCATTGTTCTTGGATTGGCTCTTTTGGAGCACAGGGGAGTAAAAAGCGGAATATTGTTCCGCCTTCGGGGTTGGTTTCAGCCCAGAGCCTTCCATGGTGGGATTCAATAATTGTTCTGCAAATATTGAGACCCATGCCAAGCCCCTCTGACTTGGTGCTGAAGAATGGTTCAAATAAACGTTCGGGTTCTTTCAGTCCATGACCGCGGTCAACAACCCGTACCTCAATTTGTTTGTCATGAAGGTAGGCATTGACATAAAGTGTATCGGCTTCGCTGTTGACCATGGCCTCAAGGCCGTTTTTGACCAGATTAAGCAGTACTTGTTCAATAAGAATGGGGTCGGCCAGGACATTGGGCAGATCATCGGGAACATTGGCCTCGATTTTTATTCTGCGTTTGCGGGCATCAATTTCGGCAAGATCCAGGGTGTTGTCGATGATTTTGGACACGGGCGTGCTTTGACGGCGTGGCTCGCTTCGTTTGACAAACTCACGGATGCGACTGATGATTTTACCGGCACGTTCTGCCTGATTGGCGGATTTCTCCAGCGCGGACAGGAGTTTTTCCTGTGATATGTTGCCCGATTTGATCATGGCAACGATGGCCATATTGTAGTTGGCAATCGCGGTAAGGGGCTGGTTAAGCTCATGCGCCAGGGAAGAAGCCATTTCGCCCATGGTGGTAAGCCGACTCGTCAGCTGGATTTTTTCCTGCTGGATTCGTGAGTCTTCTTCGTGCTTGCGTCTTTCGGTAATGTCCCGGGCAACCTGCATCCGTACTTTTCGGCCATCGGTCCAGATGAGCATCCGATGATGCACTTCAAACCAGCAGTCTGCCGAAGGCGCATATTGCTCGATGGTTACGCCGCTGAACCGGCCTCGCCGTCCGCCCATTAATTCGCTGTGGCCATTGGGCTGTGAGCCAAAAAGGCGTCGGTAGGTACGATTGGCAAATAAAAGCTCCAGTCCGGCAGGGGTATCCGCCACCACCGAGATGGCATCATCCAGTCCTTCCAGCACGGTCATGAAGCGTTCATGGGCAGCCGTCAGGGCCTCCCGAACCCGTTTGGGTTCGGTGATGTCGGTCATTGAAGTCATCCAGCCGATTTGCTCTCCGTTGGGGTCCCGCAAGGGAGATACATACATGCGCGAGGTAAAGCGTGATCCATCACGCCGCTGGGCTTCTACTTCCAGTCCGGTGCTGGGGGTTTTGCCCGACATGAGAATATCCAGAATACGCTGGTGTTCGTCATATTTTCCGGGCACCCAGTATGGATAGGGAATGCTTTTTCCAAGCAGGTCGGCCTCGTTCCAACCCATCATGCGACAGAAGGCCGGGTTTACATAGGCGATTCGGCCTTGCATATCCAGGACACGCATGCCGGTTGACATGGAGTTTTCCATGGCCCGGCGAAAGCTGGTTTCGGCCAGTAGGGCCGCTTCAGCATTTGAACGAAAGCGTGTGTAACGCCATAAGGCCAACAGGCTGATGATGATAATGAAAGAAAGTGCCATGACAAAGAACATCAGGCGTTCCTGCTTGGTTTCTTCATCAACGGTGACGAACATGACGCTTTCTTTGTGTATTTGCTGCAACCAGAAAAAGCCGGTCATGACAAGCAGATACAGGACAAGTACAAATACGGGTGTAATCCAATAAAGGCCTTTTTTATTTATTTTTGCATTGTCGTAAAACGACGAAGCCAGCAGGGATTTATTGGGCAGGTCAGACATTGGTGTTACAAAAAATCTTTAAAGTAAATGGGTATTGTAATTGAGACATTTCCCCATGATACTGGTTTTGTTGCACCAGGTAAAATTTTAATGTTTGTATTAAAAATCTTTTTGTTTTTTCATAATGTGAAAACATATATCATTATATAAAATTTAGCTTGTGCGAATGCTGGCTGTCTCATAGAATAGAAGTCGCATTATTTATATTTGGCCACTTCAGACGTGGGTGGCATGCATTGCCGTATTCTGCTTTTAAGGTACAGTGTGCTTTAATGGGAGCAGAACAATATTAGAAAATAAATGATTTGCGGATAGCAAATCCTAACAGGAGAAAACGATGTCGTCGCCTGATCTCAAACAAAAAATTGCACAAATCGCCGATGTTGATGCAGTTGAAACGCAAGAGTGGCTTGAGGCGCTTGAAGCCGTGCTGGACCGTGAAGGCCCTGAAAGAGCGCATTTTTTACTGGAAAAACTAATTGATTTGGCCCGTCGTTCAGGATCGAATATCCCGTTTTCTCCACATACAGCTTATGTAAATACCATTCCTCCCGGACTGGAACCCCCCAACCCTGGCAACTTGGCCCTTGAAGAACGCATCCGCTCGTATGTGCGCTGGAATGCCATGGCCATGGTTGTGAAGGCGAATAGCCACGAGCCCGCTGATGGTGGCGATCTGGGTGGTCACATTGCTTCGTTCGCATCGCTTGCCACCATGATTGGTTGTGGACAAAACCATTTTTGGCATGGTGAAACGGCCGAACATGGCGGTGATCTGGTGTATTTCCAGGGACACTCTTCACCAGGTGTCTACGGCCGGGCTTATCTTGAAGGCCGCCTCACCGAAGAGCAGCTGGACAGTTTCCGTCAGGAAGTGGGTGGCAAAGGCTTGTCTTCATATCCCCATCCCAAGTTAATGCCCAATTTCTGGCAGTTCCCTACGGTATCAATGGGTCTTGGCCCCTTGATGGCCATTTATCAGGCTCGTTTTCTCAAGTATCTGCATGCGCGTGGTATTGCAGATACCAGTAATCGTAAAGTGTGGGTCTTCTGTGGTGACGGCGAAATGGATGAGCCGGAATCCCTGGGCGCTATCAGCCTGGCTGCCCGTGAAAAACTGGATAACCTTATTTTTGTGATCAACTGCAACCTGCAGCGTCTTGATGGCCCGGTTCGTGGTAATGGCAAAATCATCCAGGAACTGGAGGGTGATTTCCGTGGCAGTGGCTGGAATGTCATTAAGCTGATTTGGGGCAGTTACTGGGATCCGTTGCTGGCTCGCGACAAAGAAGGTATTTTGCGTCGTGTCATGGAAGAAACCGTAGATGGTGAATACCAGGCCTATAAGGCCAATGATGGTGCTTATGTGCGCGAACACTTTTTTGGCAAGCACCCCAAATTGCTTGAGATGGTCAGCCGCATGAGCGATCAGGAAATTTGGCGCCTTAATCGTGGTGGCCATGATCCCAACAAGGTGTATGCCGCCTTTGATGCTGCGGTTAAAACCAAAGGTCAGCCTACTGTCATTCTGGCCAAAACCATTAAAGGTTACGGTCTGGGTCACGTTGCGCAAGGTAAAAACCCTGCCCACCAGCAGAAAAAACTGGATCTCGATTCCATCCGTGAATTCCGTGATCGATTCAATATTCCCATCCCTGATGACAAACTGGCCGATTTGCCATACTTCAAACCTTCTGAGGATTCCGCAGAAATGAAGTATCTCAGGGAACAGCGCCAGAAACTGGGTGGTTATTTACCAGCCCGAAGAGCGGTAGCAGAAGAAAAGCTGAAAGTGCCCGATCTGGATAAATTCAATACCATTCTTGAGCCAACGGCAGAAGGACGTGAAATCTCAACCACGCAGGCATTTGTACGTTTCCTGAACCAATTGCTCCGGGACAAGAATATTAGTGACCGTATCGTGCCTATTCTGGCCGATGAGTCACGCACTTTCGGTATGGAAGGTCTGTTCCGTCAGATAGGTATTTATGCACCTGAAGGGCAAAAATACACCCCGGTCGACAAGAATCAGGTGATGTATTACAAGGAAACCGCCAACGGACAGTTGTTGCAGGAAGGCATTAACGAAGCAGGCGCTTTTGCATCATGGATTGCAGCGGCTACTTCATATTCCACCAATAACCGCATCATGATTCCATTCTTCATTTATTACTCGATGTTTGGATTTCAGCGAATTGGTGATCTTGCCTGGGCTGCAGGCGACATGCAGGCCCGTGGTTTCTTGCTGGGCGGTACCGCCGGCCGCACCACATTGAACGGTGAAGGCCTGCAGCATGAAGATGGACATAGCCATATCCTGTCCTCCACGATTCCCAACTGTGTTTCTTATGATCCTGCTTTTGCGCACGAATTGGTTGTCATTATGCAAGACGGCCTCAAGCGTATGGTTGAGAATCAGGAAAACGTTTTCTATTACCTGACGGTAATGAACGAAAACTATGCGCAGCCAGGTCTGCGAGTGGGTGATGAAGAGGGCATCATCAAGGGTATTTACAAGTTCAGCTCTGTCGACAAGGGAGAGTTCCGCGTACAGTTGCTGGGTTCCGGCACTATTTTGCTGGAAGTGATTGAAGCCCAGAAACTGCTTGAGCAGGATTGGGGTATTGGTTCTGATGTCTGGAGTGTGACCAGCTTTACAGAGCTCCGGCGTGATGGCCTGGATTGCAACCGCTATAACTTGCTGCATCCCACTGCCAAGAAACAAAAAGTTCCTTATGTGACTCACAAACTGCAAGAGTCGGAAGGCCCGATTATTGCCTCTACCGACTACATGAAGCTGTTTGCCGATCAGATTCGCGAATTCATTCCTGCCGGACGTGAGTACAAGGTCCTGGGTACTGATGGTTTTGGCCGTTCGGATTTCCGCTTCAAACTAAGAGAACACTTTGAGGTTGATCGCCATTTTGTGGTATTGGCAGCATTGAAAGCCCTTGCTGATGAAGGCAAGATTCCTGCTTCAAAACTTGCCGAAGCCATTAAGAAATATGATATTAACCCCGCTAAAGCCAACCCACATCACGCATAAGGTTTTTCGACATGAATAAATTGTTAGAAATTAAAGTGCCGGATATCGGAGATTTCAGTGAAGTTGAAGTCATTGAGTTGCTGGTTGCTGTTGGCGATCGGGTAGAGGCTGAACAAAGCCTTGTAACGGTTGAGTCAGATAAGGCCTCAATGGAAATTCCGTCCTCGGATGCAGGTATTGTTAAAAGTCTGAAAGTCAAACTGGGTGACAAGGTGAAAGAAGGTAGTGTCATTCTGGAGCTTGAAGCCGCAGATAATGTCGTTGATCAGCCTGCATCGGCTGCCAAGACTACTATTGCTCCCGACTCGTCACCCGCTGTCAGTCAGGCGCCTGTGCAGGCAACGTCATCTTCAGCACCTGCAGCGGCAGGGGATGTGATCAATGTTGTGGTGCCTGATATTGGGGACTTCAGCGAGGTAGAGGTCATTGAGGTTCTGGTGTCAGTGGGTGATACGGTAGATGTCGAGTCAAGCCTGATTACGGTGGAGTCTGACAAGGCTTCCATGGAAATTCCTTCATCACATGCCGGAACGGTGACTTCCCTGGCAGTGAAGGTGGGTGACAAGGTTTCCAAAGGTTCTGTTGTTCTGACCTTGAGCCCCACCGGACAACAAGTCGCGGCAGCGCCTGTTTCCGTTCCTGCGCAGCCCGAACAGGTGGTTCAGGCCGCAGAAACGATGACAAAACTGCCCAGCTCAGACCGCATTGATGAGACCGCAACAGTCCCTTCCGAGTTCAGGGTTTCTCCCACGGCTTCCTTTGCATCCACCATGATGCCAAGCCGCAACTTGCCCCATGCCTCTCCCTCCGTGCGTAAGTTTGCCCGTGAACTTGGCGTGGATCTTGCGCAGGTGAAAGGAACGGGTGAGAAGCACAGGATTACCCAGGATGATGTGCGCAAATATGTGAAGGTAACCCTGACGGCGGCCATGAGCACACGTTCTACCACGAGCAGCTCAAGTGTTGGTGGCGGCTTGTCAGTACTGGATTGGCCGAAAATTGATTTTGCCAAGTTTGGACCGATCGAATCCAAACCCCTGTCGCGCATTAAAAAGATTTCAGGCGCAAACCTGCATCGCAACTGGGTCATGATTCCTCATGTAACGAATAACGATGAGGCGGACATTACCGAGCTGGAAGCGCTCCGTGTGAAGTTGAACAAAGAGCATGAAAAAGCAGGTATCAAGTTCACCATGCTGGCATTCATCATCAAGGCCGTCGTTGCATCCCTGAAGAAATTCCCGGAATTCAATGCTTCGCTTGATGGTGACCAGTTGGTGATGAAAAAATATTACCACATCGGTTTTGCCGCTGATACACCAAACGGTTTGGTGGTTCCGGTTCTTAAAGATGCCGATAAGAAAAGCATTTCCGAAATTGCCAAAGAAACCGCAGAACTGGCCAAGCTGGCTCGTGACGGAAAATTGTCACCTTCACAAATGCAGGGCGGGTGTTTCACGATTTCCTCACTCGGAGGTATTGGCGGCACCTCATTTACGCCCATCATTAATGCGCCTGAAGTGGCTATTCTGGGTGTGTGCCGTTCTTCATATAAACCGGTATGGAACGGACAGGCCTTTGAACCGCGCTTGACCATTCCTCTGTCATTGTCCTACGATCACAGGGTTATTGATGGTGCCTTGGCTGCCCGTTTCAATGCCTATCTGGCCTCATTGCTGGCGGATTTCCGTCGGGTATTAATCTAAGCGCAGGGGTTGAAAATGAGTCAAATTGAAGTCAAAGTACCTGATATTGGCGATTTTGATAGCGTTGAAGTGATTGAGATCCTGGTCGCGCCCGGTGATGTGATTGCCGAAGAACAAAGCCTGATTACCGTAGAGTCTGATAAGGCTTCTATGGAAATCCCTTCTACTGTTGCTGGCAAGGTAGTGGCACTCAATGTTAAGTTGGGTGACAAGGTTGCACAAGGAAGTGTGATTTTAACGCTTGAAAGCAATGGTGCCGAGGCAAAAGTCGGGAAGCCTGCTGCCAGTGCGCCTGCAACGCCTGTTGCCGATACCTCACCTGCCACCGGTGCATCCCGTCTTTCAGTGGCAGTGTCAGAAGATGCTTATGATGTCCTGGTGCTGGGTGCCGGTCCCGGTGGCTACTCTGCCGCTTTCCGTGCCGCAGACCTTGGCCTGAAAGTGGTATTGGTAGAGCGTTACTCTACCTTGGGTGGTGTGTGCCTGAATGTGGGATGCATTCCGTCCAAGGCCCTGTTGCATAATGTGGCCGTGCTGGAAGAGGCCAAACACCTGGCCGCCAATGGTATTGTTTTTGGTGAGCCGGTGATCGACCTGAATAAACTGCGTGACTATAAAGACAGTGTTATCGGCAAACTTACCGGTGGCCTGGCCGGCATGGCAAAGGCTCGTAAAGTAACGGTGGTAACCGGTGTTGGCGAGTTTTCAGACAGTCATCATCTGTCGGTTGCCAAGCCTGATGGTACAACCCAGGTGCTGGCATTTAAAAACGCCATTATTGCGGCTGGTAGCCAGTCGGTAAAACTGCCTTTCCTGCCAGAGGATGATCGTATTGTTGATTCCACCGGTGCGCTTCAGCTTAAATCCATTCCCAAGAAAATGCTTATCGTTGGTGGTGGCATTATCGGGCTTGAAATGGGTACCGTCTATTCCGCATTGGGTGCTCGTCTTGATGTGGTTGAAATGCAGGATGGCTTAATGCAGGGGGCAGACCGGGATCTGGTTAAGGTCTGGCAAAAAATGAACGCCTCCCGTTTTGACAACATCATGCTGAACACGAAAACGGTGGCAGCCGAAGCAAAAGAGGATGGCATTTGGGTGACGTTTGAAGGTGAAAGTGCACCCAAAGAACCTCAGCGCTACGATTTGGTACTGCAGGCGGTGGGACGCTCTCCGAATGGCAATAAAATCGGCGCTGAAAAAGCGGGTGTGCAGATCAGTGATCGCGGCTTCATTGCGGTAGACCAGCAAATGCGCACCAATGTACCTCATATTTATGCCATTGGGGATCTGGTGGGGCAACCCATGCTGGCTCACAAGGCTGTTCATGAAGCGCATGTGGCTGCTGAAGTGATTGCCGGGCAGAAAAGCTTCTTTGATGCCCGTGTCATTCCTTCGGTTGCCTACACAGACCCTGAAGTGGCTTGGGTTGGACTGACGGAAGAGCAAGCCAAAAAAGAGGGAATCAAGATCGAGAAAGGTCTTTTCCCATGGGCGGCATCGGGCAGGGCTATTGCCAATGGGCGTGATGAAGGTTTCACCAAACTCATATTTGATGCTCAGACTCATCGGATTCTTGGGGGGGGCATTGTGGGCACCCATGCGGGCGACCTGATCAGTGAAGTGGCACTGGCCATTGAAATGGGCGCTGATATGGTGGATATTGGCAAGACTATTCACCCACACCCGACTTTAGGTGAATCGATTGGCATGGCAGCGGAAGCGGCTCATGGCAGTTGTACCGACTTGCCACCAGGCAGACGTAAATAACGCTTTTGGCTTGCAAGATTAAAGCTCTCTTATTTTCCGGTTTTCTGGAAAATCAAGAGAGTTTTTTCTTGGTGTCGCTTAAAATAGTCGATTAACCGTTATGTATTTTTATATATTGAAATGACTGCCGTACCTACTGAACAGCATTCTCTTGATGAATGGCTGGCTTATCTTGAATCCATTCATTCAACGTCCATTGATATGGGTCTGGATCGTATCAATGAAGTGGCCAAACGCCTTGATGTTGATTGGTCTGGTGTGAAAATTATCGTGGGTGGCACAAATGGCAAGGGTTCAACCTGTGCCATGCTAGAGTCCATTTACCTGGCAGCGGGTTATTCGGTTGGTATGTACACCTCGCCACACCTGGTTCATTTCAATGAACGCATCCGCCTGAATGGCATCATTGCAGATGATGCCTCAATCATTGCGCAACTGGCACACATAGAGAAAGTACGTGCAGAGATTACACTTACCTACTTCGAGTATACAACGCTGGCGGCATTGCTGCTGTTCAAGCGGCATAATGTTGATGTTGCCGTACTGGAAGTGGGTTTGGGTGGCCGCCTCGATGCGGTCAATATCGTTGATGCCGATTGCTCCATTGTCACTAGCGTGAATATCGATCATACCCAGTGGCTGGGCAATACCCGGGAAGAAATCGGATTTGAAAAAGCGCATATTTTCAGGGCAGGCAAGCCAGCCATTTGCAGTGACCCTGAACCCCCACAATCCCTTCTTGATTATGCCAAGCGCATAGATGCGGATTTATGGCTGTTCGGCAAAGATTTCAATTATGCGGGTGATAAACAGCAATGGGCGTTTGCCGGGCGTACGCAGCGTCGCAATGCTTTGGCCTATCCCGCTTTGCGTGGGGCAAACCAACTGTTAAATGCATCAGCAGCCCTGGCTGCCATCGAATCGCTTCGTGGTCGTCTTGCCGTGCCGATTCAGGCTATCCGTGAAGGTTTGTTGCAGGCATCCTTGCCGGGTCGGTTCCAGATTCTGCCTGGTCAGCCTACCGTGATCCTTGATGTTGCCCATAACCCGCACGCTGCCGCTGTGCTGGCACACAATCTTGATGGCATGGCTTACTTCCCATATACCCATGGTGTTATTGGCATGCTGAATGACAAGGATTGTGAGGAAGTCCTTAAAAAAATGGGGCGGCGTATCGATCATTGGTATTGCGCAAGTTTGCCAGGTGACCGAGCCCGCTCGGGTCAGGATATTGCCAATAAAATTACGGCTCTTTTCCCGGCAGATAAAGACGGTTTGCCAACCGTTACGGTCTATGATACACCTGTAAGCGCCTACGAATCCGCCCGGGAAAAAATGGGTAACGATGATAGAATTGTGGTTTTTGGTTCATTTGTAACGGTGGCTGCCGTTATGCAAAAGCTAAATAAATAAAGGGTTGATTGACCGTAAAGTTAACGCTCAACAAGGATTTATATGGGATTGTTCAATTCACAAAATAACCAGTATCAACGCCAGCGGTCTCGTACACGCATGAGCGAGTCAGAGCAACAGGCGCTCAAGGCCAAGGCTCGCAATCGGCTGATTGGTGCTATTGTATTGATTGTTTTGGCAATTATCGTGGTTCCTGCTGTTCTTAATACGAATGATTCTCCTGAAATTCAGCAATTGCCGCCGATGGCTCCTTTAGTGACGGGCGGCAACAATGATGCCAATGTGGCCGGAACCCTGTCTGTCGTTACCGCGCCAGGGGTCGAGTCCAATGGCAGCGCGTCAACTTCCCAGCTCGTCAACACAGACGGAACAGTTGCCGGTGATGTACAGGTAACCGGTTCCGTAGCCTCTGATACCGCCATTGTTTCCGAGCAACAGCAGGAAACGCCTGTTGAATCAGTCGCTTCCGGTACTGCCATTGTGACAGGCAACGAAACCCAGAATCTGGCAGAGCAAGAGGTCAAAGCCACTACACGTACACCCGATTCCAAGGAAGTCGTCAAAAAACCCGAGCCAGAGCGTAGCAAACCGGCAGAGGTTAAGGGGCCTGATAATCGCATTACCATTAAAGAAACCGAACGAACTGATGACGGATCACGTGCACTGGCTTTGCTGGAGGGGCGCAGTCCTTCAGTCAAGCCGAAAAGCTCTCCCAAGGTAACCAGTGGGAATTACTCCCTCCAGGTGGCATCTTATTCTTCTTCAAAAGATGCCCAGGATAGACGTGAAAAATTAATTGCCTCTGGCGTTTCCAATGCATATGTACAAAGTGCCATGGTTAATGGCAAACAGCAGTATCGTCTTCGCGTGGGTCCATTCAATTCGCGTGAAGCGGCCCAGGCTGCACAAACCCGTTTGCGCACGCTGGGTTACGATAATGGATTTATTTCTGCCAATTAAATCATTGTGACCGAATTTGATTATATAGCGCTAGGCATTGTGACCGTGTCTGGTTTGCTTGGGTTAATGAGAGGGTTCCTGAAGGAGTTTTTCTCATTAATGGCCTATGTTGCCGCATTTGTTGGTGCTGTCTGGTGGGGGCCTCAGGTCTATCCCTGGTTCCAGACATTGATTGATAACTCCCTGTTAAGTATGGGTATTGGTTACGGGTTGACCTTTATTGGTGTTTTGCTGGTGGTGGGTTTGCTTAACCTGACCCTTGGCACGCTGATCGAAAAAACCGGTCTTGGCCCGGCGGATCAGGGATTTGGAATTATATTTGGATTGGCACGGGGCGTTCTTATTGTTCTTGTGCTTGTCGTTATTGCGGGATACACTCCTTTTCCTCAGGAACAATGGTGGGTAAATGCACGTTTTTCAGGGGCGGCTGTCAATCTGATCAAGCAGATTGCGCAGTTATTGCCCGAGAGTGTGGGATCTTACCTGCCTTATCAGTAGTTTTCATCGTTAAAAATAGGTATACACAATATGTGTGGAATAGTCGGGATCGTCGGTCGTTCTCCTGTTAATCAATTGATATATGACAGCCTGCTTTTATTGCAGCATCGTGGTCAGGATGCGGCGGGTATAGCAACAGCAAACGGCAATAACTTTAATATGTTCAAGGCACATGGTCTGGTCAGGGATGTGTTCAGAACACGTAACATGAGGTCATTGCCGGGTAATTCGGGTATTGGGCAGGTGCGTTACCCCACGGCCGGTTCAAGCGACAGCCTTGAAGAGGCGCAGCCGTTTTATGTGAATGCGCCTTTTGGCATCACTTTTGCCCATAATGGTAATCTGACTAATTGGCGTGAATTGCGCGAGTCGCTGTTTAGGGTGGATCGTCGTCATATCAATACCAATTCCGACTCCGAGGTGTTGTTGAATGTGCTTGCCAATGAGCTGCAAAATGCATCGCAAGGTATCTCTTTGGATACTGACACGATTTTCAAAGCGGTGGCGTCACTTCATAAACGGGTAAAAGGGGCGTATACCGTTATCGCCCATATTGCCGGTTATGGCATGCTGGCTTTTCGTGATCCGTTTGGCATTCGCCCATTGTGTCTGGGACGCTCAGAGTCTGAGCAGGGTGTCGAGTGGATTGTGGCATCAGAGTCTGTTGCCATTGAAGGTATCGGGTTTGATTTTGTACGTGATATACAGCCTGGCGAAGCGGTCTTTATCGATCTTGATGGCAATGTTACCTCTCAACAGTGTGCTGAAAATCCTGTCCTGACTCCTTGTCTGTTCGAGTATGTTTATTTTGCCCGGCCTGACTCAACCATTGACGGTATTAACGTTTATAACGCCCGCCTTAAAATGGGTGAATATCTTGCCAATAAAGTTGCCAAGCAATTGCGTTTAAGTGATATTGATGTGGTAATGCCTATTCCTGATTCCTCACGACCTGCTGCGATGGAGCTGGCTTCCCATCTTAAGCTGGAATACCGCGAAGGATTTATCAAGAACCGTTATGTCGGACGTACCTTTATTATGCCCGGCCAGGCAGTACGTAAAAAATCAGTGCGGCAAAAATTGAATGCCATGAGCATGGAATTCAAGGGGAAAAACATTTTGTTGGTTGATGATTCTATTGTGCGCGGCACGACAAGTCGTGAAATTGTGGACATGGCCAGGGCGGCAGGTGCCAAGAAGGTTTATTTTGCTTCTGCTGCGCCAGCCGTGCGTTATCCTAATGTGTATGGTATTGACATGCCCTCACAGGATGATCTGATCGCAACAGGCAGGACCCCCGAGGAAGTGGCCAAGGAAATTGGTGTTGATGGCTTGGTGTATCAGGATCTTGAGGATCTTAAACGGGCCATTCATGATTTGAACCCAAATATTACCCAATTTGAGGCATCCTGCTTTGATGGGAAATATGTGACCGGCGATATTGATGAGGCTTATTTGAAGCGTCTTCACGACACCCGCCATAAAGAGGGTGGCAATACAGAGCCACAGGGTGGCTTGCAATTCAATATGGGTTACGCTGCAAATAACGGCTCAAATTACTAGTCGCTAATCATTGACCGGGCAGTGTTGTTCTTTCTGAATAACACTGCCAATGAAGCAATAACAATTACAGCAAATAGCAGCAGGCTCCAGATGGCATATTCAACGCCAAATAATTCTGCCCGGGCATCCATGCAGGTGGCGTAAATACCAAACAGCCATGGTACAGCGGCATCCAAACCCGTTGTTTTGGCCATGAAACGGTCGGCAAATGTCATGTCACAGGAAAACATCACAGAAGCCACGCTATATTGGTACCATGCAGAAAGAACACCACAAACACCCAGTCCGCCTGTGATAAGGGAAAATATCTTTTTTGCGATACCTGAACGAAAAAAATTGGCCAGCAGGCAAACCGCAGCGATGATCAGGAGTATGAGGCGTTGCAAAACACACCAGGCGCATGGGGGCATATCAAGAAAGTATTGACAGAATAGGGCAAAGCCAACCGCAACCAGACAGGCCAATGCAATTGTATTCAGTATTTTTTGTGTCATGGATAAACTTTGTTCAGGAATGAAGTTTGGCAATATCGCCCGAAAGAGACATTATAAGCTCGTATGCACCGTTCCAAACAATTTGTACACCAATGCTAAGCAGGATAAAAGCTGACAGCCTCATGAAAACCGCTGTTCCGGTAGAGCCGAGTTTATAAAGGAATTGGGCGGCATAGCGCAAGCAAAGATACACAATAATTGCAACAAACAAAATACCTGTAAGGGTTCCAGTCAGGTTGAGCAGGCTATAGGTTGGACTGGAACTTTGAATCGTGGCGCCAATTGTGATGGCGGCGGAAATACTGCCCGGTCCACAGGTAATGGGAAAGGTTAATGGAAAAAAAGCATGTGCCTTGACTTTTTCCATGGTGAATTGCTCGGCCAGTTTTTCAGCGTGAAGCATGTCGTTGTCTTTGGCATTAAGCAACTGCCAGGCGCTGGCCACCACCAGAATTCCGCCTGCCACTCTGACAATCGGCAAGGAAATGCCAAAAAAGCTCAGGACAATATTGCCACCTACGGTTGCACAAACAAGCATGATAAGTACATTAATGGCGATTCTTTTTGCCAAAAGAGCACGTGTGGCACTGCTGGCGCCACTGGTCATGGTCCAGAAGATAGGGGTTACTGCAGGTGGGTTGACGAGTGGCAGCAAAGTACCTACAACGAACAGGAAGCTGCGACTTATAAAATAAAAATACTCGTTCATTATTTGATGCGGGTATCCGGATAGGTAAGGTATTTCAGGGTTTCAAGCAAATCACGTTCAAACAGCAGCTGTGTGCGCGGGTTTTCAAGTGTGGCTCCATCAAGAATGAAAACGTCTTCTACGCGCTCACCCAAGGTCATGACTTTGGCCATTTGAAGATTAATGTTGTGCCTGCTGAACGTAGATGCAAGGCTGTATAGTATACCCGGAGTATCTGTGGCTGTAATTGAAAGTCGCCAGGATTTGCTATGCTCATCGGGCTGGAGCTCTATACTGGGTACAATGGGAAAGGTTCGTGAACGACGAATGCCGGGCGACATGCTGAACCGGGATCTTCGCTTAAGTACGCACTGAAAGTCTTCGAGCTGTTTTTTTGTGATTTTATCGGCAAGGCCATGTTCAATAATGGGAACGTAAGAACGGGTGTCTTCTCCAAAAGCAAGGCTTTCAATAATAAAGCTGTCCAGTGCATAGCCTTCATTGCTGGTATGAATGCGGGCATCAAGAATGTTAATCTGGTTTTCATAGAAATAGGAACAGATCAACTCAAACAGGTTTTCTTTATCCTTGGTATAAACCAGCAGCTGAATGCCTTCATTCTTATCGGTAGGTCTGGCTTTCACAATGGTTTGTGTGGTGGAAACCGACTTATAGAGTTGCCGGGTATGCCAGGCAATTTCCTGGGGATCATGGCGCAGAAAGTAGGCAACATCCATTTTTGACCAGAATGCATCCCGGTCCTCATCGTCCAGTCCGGCCAGGCTGATTAATGCCATCGCTTCATTTTTGCGTTGGGCCAGAATGCTGCTGCGATCCAATTGTGCTCCTCCCAGGGCAGCCAGGGCCTGATTGTACAAATCTTCAAGAAGTTTGCCTTTCCAGGCACTCCAGACTTTCGGGCTGGTGCCACGGATATCAGCCACGGTTAGCAAATAAAGCGCACTCAGGTAACGCTCGGTTTTTACCAGATCAACAAAATTCTGTATAACCTGAGGGTCTGACAGATCCTGTTTTTGCGCCACTTGGGACATGACAAGATGATTCTCGACCAGAAACTCAACCAAGCGGGCGTCTTGCGGTTCAAGTTTGTGGTCTTTGGCGAATTTTCGGACTTCAATGGCACCCAGTTCGGAGTGGTCTCCACCCCGTCCTTTGGCAATATCATGAAAAAGGGCGGCCACATACAAAAGCCAGTGCTTTTCAAAATAAGCAATCAGGTGACTGGCCAGCGGGTATTCACGGGCATGTTCCGGCATGGTGAAGCGTCGCAGGTTACGAATCACCATCAAGGTATGTTGATCGACAGTATAGACATGAAACAAATCATGCTGCATCTGGCCAACCACATTTTTGAAGGCAGGGATGTACATGGGCAGGACATTCAACATTGTCATGCGGCGCAGGTTATGCACAATGCCTACGGGAGATTGCAGTATTTGTAAAAAAAGACGCCGGTTGACCGGGTTGCGTCTGAATTGGGCGTCTATCCTGAAGCGAGAACTCCAGATGGCTCGCTGTGTACGAACGGTCATGTCGGTAAGCTCGGGGTGCTGCTGCATGACCAAAAACGACTTTAGCAGTAACTGGGGCTTGCGCTCAAAGGCATCATCCGCCTTGATGTCGAGTCTTTGCTGAATGCTGCAAAAGTCCTCATCAATATCCACCCGCATAGGATTGGTGACAGGAAAAAAATAGTCTTGGAAATTTTGCATCATGAATTGGGTGAGCTGATAAACAATTCGTGCTGAATTGTAATACCGTTGCATGAGCACTTCGCTGGGACGTTTGCTGTCTTGGGGTTTTATTTTATAAATTTCCGCCAATACCGGTTGAGTATGAAAAAGCAGCCGATCATCACGTTTGTTGGCCAGTAAATGAAGTTCAATCCGCAGTCGCTTGAATTCCTGTTCGGCTTTTTTCAACTTGCTTGATTCATCATCGGTCATTAATCCTGCGCTAACCAGATTTCGCCAGCTTGGTCCCATTCCCGCGGCCGTGGCAAGCCAATGTATTTGCTGCAGATCCCTATGGCCTCCTGGAGACTCTTTGCAGTTGGGCTCAAGTGAATAGGGGGTGTCATTGAAGCGGGCATGACGCTGTTGCAATTCGAGCTTTTTGGCCAGGAAAAATTCGCGCGGATTTAGTTGGTCACGGAATTTTTTATTCAGTTCAAGAGCCAGTTTTCGATTGCCCAGTAAAAAACGCAACTCAAGTAGCGAGGTTTCTATCGTTATGTCTGTTTTTGATATTTCAAGGCATTGTTCAATGGTTCTAACACTATGGCCAATTTCCAGACCAAGATCCCATAGCATTGCGACAAAAGACTCAAGTTCGATTTTTTCTTTGGGTTCCGGGTCTTGTCTGAGCAGGACAAGAATATCAATATCGGAAAAGGGGTAAAGTTCTCCTCTTCCATAACCTCCTACGGCACAAAGTGCGGCATGTTGGGGAAGAGGATAGAATTCGACCAGGTTTTTAAATGCCTGGTCTATGACCTTGCGTAATGATACCAGCAAAGTATCCGGTCTTATTTTTTGTTGTCTGTATGAGTCAAAAAGATGCTTTTGCTGCTCGTTAATTTGTTGTTTAATAAGGAGTACTTTGCTGGTGATATTCATTTTTTATTGTTTGATAAAAGCGGGTGGGGCTGGCATGCCGGGTGAGGTGGTAAGGATTTCATAACCGGTTTCGGTAACAATGAGCGTATGTTCCCATTGCGCGGAAAGACTATGGTCTCGTGTAACGACTGTCCATTGGTCGGCCAGTAAACGCGATTCTCTACGACCGGCGTTAATCATGGGTTCTATGGTAAAAACCATGCCTTTTTCCAGTTTCTGGCCTTCTCCGGGCTTGCCAAAGTGCAATATTTGCGGTTCTTCATGAAAATTGCGTCCGACACCGTGACCACAATATTCACGTACCACTGAAAACCCATGGGATTCGGCATGTTTCTGAATGGCATGGCCAATATCGCCAATGGTTGCGCCAGGTTTGACTTGCTGTATGCCAAGCCACATACACTCGTAGGTGTTTTCAACAAGACGTTTTGCCAGAATTGAAGGGGCGCCGACATAGAACATACGGCTTGTGTCACCATACCAGCCGTTTTTAATAACCGTAACGTCAATATTAAGGATATCTCCGTTCTTGAGTTTTTTATCTCCCGGGATACCATGGCAAATAACGTGATTCACAGAAATGCATACACTGCCTGGATAGGGGGGGTGTCCGGGTGGCGCGTAACCAATGGTGGCCGATTTGACTTTCAGGATGTCGGTCATGTAGGCAAGGCACAGGCGGTCGATTTCACCGGTTGTGACACCTGGTTTGACGAATGGCGCAATATAATCCAAAACAGAGGCGGCTGTTTGGCAGGCGTCCCGCATTTGGTCGATATCAGTTTGATTTGTTAAAATTGGCATAACTGCTTGAGTAAATTATAAAAAAGATAGTAGAATGGTGGGCTTACCTGAAATTGTGGGGTAAGGAGAAGTGGTGGAAAGCATAGATTGTACCACTTATTTTTATTTTCAATTAAGCAGTAAATCGCGTGTATTTTTTCCTAGGGTGTTGATTTTAAAAAATAAATCAATGCTAAAAATACACAGGAACTAACCCTTTGGAGTTTTATATTATGTCATTAATGCGTGAAATGCTGGAAGCAGGTGTACACTTTGGTCACCAAACCCGTTACTGGAATCCCAAAATGTCTCAGTACATTTTTGGCAGCCGTAACAAAATTCACATTATCAACCTGGAAAAAACCGTAGCCAACTACCTGGAAGCAATGAAATTTGTTCGCCAGACAACCGCTCGCGGTGGTAAAGTCCTGTTTGTTGGTACAAAACGTGCTGCTCGTGAAACGATTGCGGCAGAAGCAACACGCGCAGGTATGCCTTATGTTGACAGTCGCTGGTTGGGTGGCATGATGACCAACTTTAAAACTGTCAAAAGCTCTATCAAGCGCCTGAAAGAAATGGAAGCTGCAGTTGCAGATGGCAGCACCGAGCGCATGAGTAAGAAAGAAGCCCTGATGTTCGAACGCGAACTGGAAAAACTGAACAAATCCATCGGTGGTATCAAAGACATGAACACCTTGCCCGATGTGTTGTTCGTTATTGACGTTGGCTACCACAAAATTGCCATCCAGGAAGCCCGTACGCTGGGTATTCCAGTTGTTGCCGTTGTTGATACCAATCACTCTCCTGATGGCATCGACTACGTTATTCCTGGTAACGATGACTCTGCCAAAGCAATCGCCCTTTACGCTAAAGGCGTAGCTGATGCCGCCCTTGAGGGCCGTGAGCAAAGCCTGAATGGTCTGGTTGAGACCATTGTTGAGGTCGAAGAAGAGTTCGTTGAAGAAGTTCAGGAAGACGACAACAACTAATATGACAGCATTCTGCACAATTTTCATGTGTCATGAAAGTCGTGTGTGTTGTCAATTGATCCCGTAAGGCTGATCAATTATATTTGTAAATTCAATTCGCCCCGCCCAGTCGGGGCGACTTTAAAAATACTGGAGTAAAAATGGCTGCGATTACTGCTGCGATGGTTAAGGAACTGCGCGAGAAAACAGATGCGCCCATGATGGAATGCAAAAAAGCCCTGACAGAATCTGATGGTGACTTGGCTCGCGCCGAGGAAATCCTGCGTGTCAAGCTGGGTAGCAAAGCCAGCAAGGCCGCTTCGCGTGTTACTGCTGAAGGTCTGGTTGGTCTTTTTATTGCTGAAGATGGCAAAACAGGTGCTGTTGTTGAAATCAACTGCGAAACTGACTTTGTTGCGAAAAATGAAGACTTCATTAACTTCGTCAATCAAATGGCTGAATTGATTACCAAAGAAAATCCTGCTGACGTTGAGGCACTGTCTGCCCTGCCATTTGCTGAGGGTACCGTAGAGTCAACACGCTCAGCCCTGATTGGCAAGATTGGTGAGAATATGTCTATTCGCCGCTTCAAGCGGATCGAAACCGAAAACCTGTTGGCCAGCTATGTTCACGGTGGTCGTATTGGTGTATTGGTTGAGTTCGCGGGTGATCCTGAAGTGGGTAAAGACCTGGCCATGCACATTGCTGCCACCAAGCCTAAAGCGATCGATGCCAGCGGTGTACCTGCCGAGGAAATCGAGAAAGAACGTTCTGTTGCAGAGCAAAAAGCGGCAGAGTCTGGTAAACCTGCCGATATCGTTACCAAAATGGTTGAGGGTTCTATTGCCAAATTCCTCAAGGAAGTTACCTTGTTGACCCAGCCATTCGTGAAAAATGACAAACAAACGGTTGAGCAAATGCTGAAAGAGAAAAAAGCTTCTATTTCCAGCTTTGCCATGTTTGTGGTCGGTGAAGGTATTGAAAAACAGGTTACAGATTTTGCTACTGAGGTTGCTGCTGCTACCGGTAACTAAATCACGCATTTTCGCCTGATAAAAATAATCCCCTTTTAAGGGGATTATTTTTGAAAACTGCAAAAGTCTTGTTCCGGACTTGTTACAATAGCATATTAATTTTTTTAAGGATGCCTTGGCATGAGTGGCAATAAATTTAAACGCGTTCTTTTAAAGCTTTCCGGCGAAGCCTTGATGGGTGACGATGCTTATGGCATTAATCGAGCAACGATTATTCGCATGACGGAAGAAATTGCTGAGGTTGCGAAGTTGGGAATAGAGCTTTCTATTGTCATTGGCGGCGGTAATATTTTCCGTGGCGTGGCGCCCGGAGCGCAAGGCATGGACAGGGCAACCGCAGACTACATGGGTATGATGGCAACAGTCATGAATGCCCTGGCATTGCAAGATGCACTTAAAAACCACGGTGTTGTTGCACGGGTTCAATCTGCATTGAATATTGATCAGGTGGTAGAGCCTTATATTCGACCCAAGGCCTTGCGTTATCTGGAAGAGAAGAAAGTGGTTATTTTTGCTGCCGGCACAGGAAACCCATTCTTCACCACGGATACCGCTGCCGCATTGCGTGGTGCGGAAATGGGTGTTGAAATTGTCATGAAAGCCACGAAAGTCGATGGCATTTATTCTGCGGACCCCAATAAAGATCCTACCGCGACAAAATATTCGCGCATCAGTTTTGATGAGGCCATTACCCGTCGTCTTGAAGTGATGGATGCAACGGCATTTGCTTTGTGTCGTGACCAGAAACTTCCTATTATGGTTTTTTCAATTAACAAGCCGGGTGCCCTGAAAAGAGCTGTTTGCGGTGAAGATGAAGGCACGTTAGTTCACGTATAAAGGATATGCAATGAGTATTTCAGAAGTAAAGAAATCAGCTGAAACCAGGATGAGTAAATCCATTGAGACGCTGAAAAACAATTTGTCAAAAATTCGTACGGGTCGAGCCTCTGCTGCGCTGCTTGATCACGTGCAGGTTGAGTATTACGGTTCAATGGTTCCTGTCAGCCAGGTTGCGGCAGTGAATGTGATTGATGCGCGCACACTCAGTGTTCAGCCATGGGAAAAAAACATGGCCGGACCGTTGGAAAAGGCGATTCGTGAATCAGATCTGGGTTTGAATCCCGTTGCGATGGGTGAGCTTTTGCGTGTGCCAATGCCTGCCTTAACGGAAGAGCGTCGCCGTGATCTGACTAAAGTGGTTAAAAACGAAGGTGAAGATGCTAAAATTGCAATTCGTAATCTGCGACGTGATGCCAATGACACTTTTAAGAAAATGGTGAAAGAGAAAGAAATCTCGGAAGACGATGAGCGTCGTGGTCAGGATGATATCCAGAAAATGACGGATAAATTCGTGTCTGAAATTGATACCCTGGTTTCTCAAAAAGAAGCCGAAATCATGAAAGTTTAAGCGTTGGCTTATATTTTTACATTAATTGAAATTTGCCAATGATTCAGAGTTCGACACTTGAGATTCCGGAAACCCATGATGTGCCAAAGCACATTGCCATTATTATGGACGGCAATGGCCGCTGGGCAACCGATCGAAAAATGCCTCGTACGGCAGGGCATGTCCGTGGCGTGCAGGCGGTACGTAAAGTTGTCGAGCATTGCGCCAGAAGCGGCGTCAGCTATCTGACCCTGTTTGCATTCAGCTCAGAGAACTGGCGTCGTCCTAAAGATGAAGTCTCGTTGCTCATGCGTCTTTTTATTCGCACTCTGGAGCGGGAGGTCAAACGCCTGAATGAAAATGACATATGTCTGAAGGTCGTGGGTGATTTGTCTCAGTTTGAGCCAAAACTCCAACAACTGATTCTGCAATCTCAGGAAAAAACCAGCGGTAATACTAGAATGACCCTGACAATTGCTGCCAATTACGGGGGGCGCTGGGATATTCTGCAGGCCATAAAGCGTCTGGTTGCTGAAAATCCGCAAGCCGTTCAGGATCCAGCGTTAATCAATGAGCAACTGCTTGGCAGTTATCTCGCCATGTCCTGGGCACCAGAACCCGACCTGTTTATCAGAACGGGGGGGGAGAGCCGCATTTCAAATTTCATGATTTGGCAGTTGGCTTACACAGAGCTTTATTTTACCAATACTTACTGGCCAGACATCAAAGAGAAAGATCTGGAGTTGGCTTTTGAGTGGTACCGGGGACGTGAACGCCGGTTTGGGCGCACCAGCGCACAGCTTAAAACAAAATAACAAGGGGGCATTCATGCTCGGCCAAAGAGTCATAACAGCCATTATTCTTTTGGCGGTTCTGGTTGCGGTTGTTTCAATACCAAACCCGGCGTATTTTAACTGTTTTGTCAGCCTGGCCGCAGCCGCTGCTTTTTGGGAATGGTTAAGGCTTGCTTTGCCTCAAACATGCCAAAAAAAAGGGATTGAGCTTGTCGGGGGTGTCGCCCTTTTTGTGTTATTTGTAGGTGGTTCTGTTTTTCTACCCAAAATAATGGCTGGTGACGCATTATATTTATCCATATTCAACAATACAGGCCTGTTTTTTGTTGTGCTTAGTGCGCTTGTCTGGTTGTTGATTATTCCGGTAGTCCTTTACCGGGCCCGGCTTGACTCTATTGGAAAAAATTTTTTACATGCCATATTTGGTTTTATCACCATTGTGGCAACCTGGTATGCCATCATTGCCATGTATTTCATTCATGGAGCCTGGTTTGTTTTTTCTTACCTGATTTTAATCTGGTGTGCCGATATTTTTGCTTACTTTGGTGGCAAGCATTTCGGAGGTGAGAAGCTCGCGCCTAAAATCAGTCCGGGAAAAACCCGTTCGGGTGCCTTGTGTGGTATCTTGGCCTCCATGATCTGGATGCTGGCCAGTGCCTTTATCGACAATAGCTTTTCCCATTTCATTTTAAAACAGTCTTCCATTCTTCTTGTGCCTGCAGTGGGCTTGCTGCTGGCGGTTTATTCCATTCTAGGAGACCTGTATGAGTCACTGCTGAAGCGGCGGGCAGGTTTCAAGGATTCCAGCAATTTATTGCCTGGTCATGGTGGTGCCTGGGATCGTCTGGACTCAATATTGTCAGTCAGTCCGATTGCAGTGTTGATCTGGTATTTACTTATTCATTGATTTATTATGCAAAACATAGCGATATTTGGTGCCACCGGTTCCATTGGCGATAGTACGCTGGATGTTATTCACAAACACGCGGATCGTTTTTCCGTATATGCGTTAAGTGCTCATAGTCGTATTCGAAAATTGCTTGAGCTCTCCCTGGTTCATCATCCAAAGGTTGTAATCGTTCCTGATGTGGCAGCAGAAAAAACATTCAGGCAACTTTGGCCTTCAGAGGTAAGTATGCCTGAAATACGTATTGGTTCAGAGGGATTGTGTGCAACAGCTCGTGATCCGGAGGCTGATACGGTTGTGGCTGCTATCGTGGGAACGGCCGGTTTGCCATCTGCTTTTGCCGCCGCACAGGCAGGAAAGCGGATTTTATTGGCCAACAAAGAGGCACTGGTTGCAGCAGGCTCTCTGTTTATGGAAACAGTAAGAAAAAACAATGCCACTTTGTTACCGCTTGATAGCGAGCATAATGCCATTTTTCAATGTCTTCCCAATGGAAAATATAACGCTCAGGTAAAACGCCTTATTCTTACGGCTTCGGGTGGGCCATTTCGCAACATTGACCCTGCAGGGCTTTCAGCGGTAACCCCCGAGCAGGCATGCAAGCATCCCAATTGGTCCATGGGACGAAAAATATCCATTGATTCAGCAACCATGCTAAACAAGGGTCTCGAGGTGATAGAGGCGAAATGGATGTTTGATGTTGATGCCTCCCGGATTGATGTCCTGGTTCATCCTGAAAGTACGATTCATTCCCTGGTTGAATATATCGATGGCTCTTTGCTGGCGCAATTGGGAAATCCTGATATGCGGATTCCCATTTCCTATGCATTGGGTTACCCGGATAGGATTGAAAGCAATACCGAGAGCTTTGATTTTTCGCGTTTGTTGCAACTTAATTTTGAGTTGCCTGATTATCAGCGGTTTCCCTGCCTTCGGCTTGCCTTTGATGCCTTGAAATCCAGTCAGGCAGATTGTGTGGTGCTTAATGCCTCCAATGAGGTGGCCGTGGATTATTTCCTTAAAAACAAAATAAAATTCACCGATATTGCGGTGACCATAGAAAAAATGCTTAATGGCTTTGCAGGAACTGTCAAAGGCGCTTTGTGTCATATAGATGATGTCTTCGAGCTTGATGCCATGGCTAGAAGTCACACCAGTGAATTGTTAAACGCTACACATTGATCAGTCTGGGGATCTTGATGCTTTTTAATCTGCTTTTTTTTATCATTACCATCAGTGTCGTGGTTGTTTTCCATGAGCTGGGGCACTATTTTGCTGCCCGTTATTACAACGTAAGAGTAGAGCGCTTTTCGCTGGGTTTTGGAAAGGTCCTCTTTAAAAGAACCGATAAACATGGTACTGAATGGACAGTTTCGGCCCTGCCTCTGGGTGGCTATGTGAAACCGCTTGCTGAACCGCTGGCGGGCTCCTCGCCACGGGAGGCCGCCAGAGCTATTAGCCAGAAAACGCCCTGGCAAAGGTTTGTTATTTTTGGTGCAGGTCCTTTCTTCAGTTTTTTACTGGCGATCATTATTTATTCCGGGATGAAAATTACTGGAACCACAGAGCCTGTCCCATACCTTGCCCAACCTGCGCCCGAAACGGCTGCCTATATGGCTGGCATCAAAGGTGGAGACAGGGTATTGGCGGTAAATGGCATGGATGTGCAAGGATGGGCTGAGGCCCGTTTAGCCCTGCTTGAACCACTTGCCACGGGTGCTGATTCCACGCTGTTGCTGCAGAATCCAAATGGCGCAACACGTGAGGTATCCATACACTTTCCAAAAGTATCGGGCACGCTGGAAGGCGTTGATTTAATGGGGCAGGCGGGTCTTGCATTAATGGCACCCAAGCCCCGTGTTGCCAATGTTCTTGATGATGGGGCAGGGCAGCAGGCTGGACTCAGGCATGGAGACCTGGTATTGAATGCAGGTACTCACGAGGATATAAGCATTACTGACTTGATCTCATTCATACAGGCAAATCCAGATAAAACCTTGCCCTTGCTGATTTCAAGGAATAATACCGAGTTGTCGCTTAATGTTACGCCACGTGCCGAGTTTAATGAAAATGGCCAGGCCATAGGCAAGATCGGGGTGGCTTTTTCTGGTCAATACCCGACCCTTACCGTGCGCTATGGTATTTTTGAAAGCATATATCTGGCAACTGTGCAAACCTTTGATACGGCCTGGTTTTCTTTGAAAATGCTTGGGAAAATGGTCACGGGACAGTTGTCTTGGAAAAACATTAGCGGCCCCATCGCCATTGCCGATTATGCGGGTCAGTCCGCCCAGGTGGGTCTTGATAAATTCATCGAGTTTATAGCGCTTATTACGGTCAGTATCGGGGTTCTGAACCTGATTCCCATTCCTGGACTTGATGGCGGTCAAATGGTTTTTTGTTTGATTGAAATGGTCAGGAAAAAAGCCTTGCCCGAGCAGGTTCAGGAAAAAAGCCTGATGGTTGGTTATTCATTATTGCTGTTTTTGATGATATTTGCATTTGTAAATGACATTGCCCGTGTTTTATGAGTTTTTGATGCGTCAAAGAGCGGGTTTTTGCTGGCAAATAAGGAATTTCTGCCTTACAATCGCATGTTATGTTCTAACTGAATATTAATCAAGGATAGTCCGAATGTCTTTTCGTCCGATGACATATATAAGAAAAAAAGCGATTCCCTCTCTTATCGCCACATTATTAATACCGCAGGCAGCGTTTGCCTTTTCACCCTTTGTCATCAAGGATATCCAGGTTACAGGCCTGGAAAGTACAGAGCCTTCAATGGTATTCAGTTACATGCCCGTACAGGTTGGTAACACATTTACCGAAGAGCAGGCCTCAGACCTCATCCGTCGTCTGTATGCAACCGGCCTTTTCAATGATGTTAAAATCAATACGGCAAACAATATTGTCCAGGTCAATGTTGTAGAGCGGCCGCTTATTACTTCCATTACCTTTGAAGGAATGCGCGCTTTTGACAATAAAGCCATTACCACTGCACTTTCACAAGTGGGTTTTGGTACCGGTCGGGCACTTGATCCTGCACTTCTGGATCGCGCCACCACGGAAATTCGCCAGCAATATGTCGTCAAGGGGCATTATGGTGTCGACGTCACATCAACGCTCACACCTTTGCCCAATAACAGGGTGGGTATCAGTTTTACGGTTGATGAAGGTGTTTCTTCCCGTATCAAAGATATCAATATTGTCGGCAACAAGGCTTTTTCCGAAAGCGAACTGCTTGATGAGTTAAGCCTTACCACACCTGGTTTCATGACGTGGTATACAGGCACTCATAAATATTCACGTGAAAAACTCGAACAGGATACAGAAACCATCAAAGGCTTCTATCTTGATCGCGGTTACCTGGATTTCAATATGGAACCGCCCCAGGTTACCATTTCCCCCAACCGGGAAGATATCTCCATCAACATGACGATCAGTGAAGGTGAACCTTATACTTTACGTAAGGTTCAACTTGCCGGTGATCTGCTTGATCTGAATACCGAGCTTGAGTCAATGTTAATACAGAAACCCGGTGAGGTATTCAATGCCTCAAAAGCACGAGAGACGGTTGCCGCCATTAAAAACCGCCTGGGCGAACTGGGATATGCCTTTGCCACGGTAACGCCAAATCCGGTTACGATCCCCGGTACTACCGAGGCCGATCTTACTTTTTTTGTTGATCCGGGCAAGCGAGTTTATGTGCGCCGTATTGATATTGGCGGTAATGTACGTACACGTGACAAGGTTATTCGTCGTGAAATGCGCCAGCAAGAAGCGGCCTGGTATGATGCTGCTCAATTGACCACCTCTCAGGAGCGCATAGATCGTTTGGGTTATTTCAACGAGGTGCAGGTTAACCAGGCTCCCGTAGCAGGTACTGACGATCAGGTAGACATCATTGTTGACGTCAAGGAAAAACCTACCGGCATGATTAACCTTGGTGTGGGTTATGGTTCTACCGATAAACTTTCGTTTAACGGTGGTATCAGCCAGGAAAACATTTTTGGTAGTGGTACCGATTTGGGCTTACAGGTCAATACCAGCAAACGAAACCGTGCCGCCGTTATCACACACACAGATCCATACTGGACTTCAAGCGGAATCAGTCGTACCACTTCTTTGTATTACCGCATTGACCGCCCTTACAACTCAAATGTAGATCAGGACGAAGATAACTACCGGACACGTTCGATTGGTTTGGGTATGAATTTCGGGGTGCCCATTTCTGAAAATGACCGTATTTTCATGGGTCTGACCTTTGAAAACAACAAGATTGAATTACCCAGTGCCGATTCCGGATATATTATTCCGAAAGCTTATCGTGATTTTGTCGACATTTACGGTGAATCCACCAACACTTTCCTGTTTAACCTTGGCTGGGCCAAAGATACTCGCGACAGCGCACTTGCACCAAGTAAAGGCTACTACACATCACTTATGGCAACGGCTGGCGTAGGCGATTTGAAATACTATATGCTAAGTGCCCAGCAACAATACTATTTGCCTTTGGGTAAAGATTATACGCTTGCCTTCAACCTTGGCGCCGACTACGGTAGAAGCTTGGACAGCAAAAAGCCCTTCCCTGTCATCAAGAATCTGTATGCCGGTGGTATTGGTTCCGTTCGCGGTTATGAAGGAGCTTCTCTGGGCCCACGTGATCTGGTTTCAGGTGACTATTTAGGTGGCTCTACCCGTGTGATTGCCAATTTACAGTTGTATCTGCCTTTCCCAGGCACACAAAATGACCGCACCCTGCGATGGTTTGTGTTTGCCGATGCCGGTAAAGTGAGTGTGTCAGGTAAAACTGCCTGCACTAACGGTAATGCAAATAATGGTGGTCTGGTTGAAAAGCCGTGTGACTGGCGCTATTCTGCCGGTGTGGGTTTGTCATGGCAGTCTCCGCTGGGCCCATTGCAAATTTCATATGCTCGCCCAATCAGTGCAAAACCAGGTGATAATAAAGAATCCTTCCAGTTCCAGATTGGCACTGCATTTTAATGGTTATACACAAACTTTAACAGGTATTTAATCATCAGGATTTTTTGAAATAATCCTGGTGAACGAATTTTTATATAATTCCTTTTACATTATAAGGTTATTTTCATGAGTTCAAGTTTGGCAAAAAATACTTTCGGCAAACGTAAAGTTGGTATGTTGCTTGCAACATCAGTTATCGGTCTTTCATTGACAGCACCGACTGTATTCGCACAAGCAAAAAAAACAACCGAAGGGACAGAAACAAAGACTGAAGCTGCGGCAGAAACCTCCAGCACCAGCCCGTTGAAAATCGGGTTCGTTAATACTGAAAAGATCCTTCGTGATTCTGCGCCAGCAAAAGAAGCACAGGACAAAATCGAAACTGAATTTAAAAAAAGAGATGAAGAGCTGCAAAAGCTGGCTAATAACCTGCGTAGCAAAGCAGAGCAATTTGATAAAAATGCACCGGTCATGACAGATGCGGAGCGTACAAAGGCTCAACGTGAATTGGCTGACCTTGATACCGATCTTCAGCGTAAACGTCGTGAATTTCAGGAAGACTTCAATCGTCGTCGTAATGAGGCTTTTTCCGGTATTGTAGATAAAGCCAATGCAGCCATTCGTGACATCGCTGAAAAAGAGAATTACGATCTGATTGTTCAAGATGCGGTAACTGTCAGTGCGCGTATTGATATCACCGATATCGTTATTAAAGCACTGGATAAAAAATAAGTATGGCAATCGTATTAAATCCGAATCAGGCAGTTTCACTGGATAAGCTGCTTGAACAGGTTGATACGCGAGGTTTGGATTGGAAAATCAAAAACAGTTCAAACCAACCCTTGCCATCAATTTATGGTTTGGGCTCCCTGAATAATGCAGGAAAGACTGAAATCAGTTTTCTTTCAAATGCGAAGTTTTTTCCACATTTACTGAAAACTGAAGCGGCTGCTGTCATTCTTCCCCAAAAAGCGGTTGACCATTTACCTGATACCGTCCCATTTGCGATGGTGATCTGTGAGAATCCCTATCTGATGTATGCACGGATAGCGCAATGGTTTGACAGCTTCAGGCTAAATAATATACCCAAACAGATACATCCTTCGGCCATTGTGGCTCCCGATGCCATTATTGAACAAGGGGTTTCCATTGGGCCGCTCGCGGTTATCGAGTCTGGTGTTAGAATTGCGGCGGGCTGTATTATTGGTGCGTCATGTGTTATTGGCAGGAACTCTGAGATTGGTGATAACAGCATCCTGTATGCCAATGTTACCCTTTATCATGACGTGATCGTCGGTCAGCGCTGTATATTGCACAGTGGTTCGGTCATTGGTGCTGACGGTTTTGGCTTCGCGCCCGATAACAGCCATGAAAAAGGTGCCTGGTGCAAGATCTCCCAGCTGGGGCGCGTTATTCTTGGCAATGATGTTGAGATTGGTGCCTGTACGACGGTAGACAGAGGTGCCATTGAAGATACGGTTATTGGTAATGGTGTCAAACTGGATAACCAGATCATGATTGGTCACAATGTTAAAATTGGAGACCATACCGCCATGGCTGCCTGTGTGGGTATTGCAGGCTCTACCCAAATAGGTACCCGCTGTACCGTTGCGGGTGCCGGCATGGTTTCCGGTCATATTACCATTGGTGATGATGTGCATATCTCTGGCGGCTCTGCCGTCACTTCTGATATTCTTGAGCCAGGTCGTTATACAGGGGTTTTTCCTATTGCCGCACATGGAGTCTGGCAAAAAAATGCAGCTGTTCTTCAGCAGCTGGCCCAACTCAGAAGACGCATTCAGCAATTGGAAAAAAAATAATTCAACCAAATTAAGTGGACTGGCTTCTGTACAGGCTCGGCTTAATTGATCAGTTTTTAAATATTAATAACAGGAAAATTTATGGTAATCGATATTCAAGGCATTATGGATCGCATCCCTCATCGTTATCCTATGCTGTTGGTGGATCGTGTCCTTGAAATGGTTCCAGGAAAAAGTATTGTTGCTGTCAAAAACGTAACTATCAATGAACCCTTTTTTCAAGGTCATTTCCCACACTTGCCAGTAATGCCCGGCGTGCTTATTATTGAAGCGCTGGCCCAGGCAGCGGCAATATTTTCATTTTCAAATGAAGATGGCACAATGTTGGACAGCTCAAAAACGGCTTATTACCTGGTAGGGGTTGATGGAGCCCGTTTTCGCAAACCGGTAGTACCGGGCGATCAGTTAATGTTGCATGCAGAAGCAGAGCGCATCAGCAAAGTCATTTGTAAATACAGAACCAAGGCCGTCGTTGATGGCGAGGTGGTTGCTGAAGCAAAAATCATGTGTGCCATAAGGGATTTAGGCTAATAATGTCAAACAACATCCATCCAACAGCAATTGTTTACGATGGGGCACAGCTCCATCCCAGTGTTATTGTTGGCCCGTATGCGATTATCCATAAAGATGTTCGCATCGATGAAGGAACAACGGTTGGTGCTCATTGTATTATCGATGGATGTACCACGATTGGTAAAAATAATAATTTCTACCGTTTTTGTTCGATTGGTGGTATGCCCCAGGACAAAAAATATGCGGGAGAGCCCACTAAACTTGAAATTGGTGACAACAACACGGTCCGTGAATATGTCACCATCAATACGGGTACCGTTCAGGATGTGGGTACTACCCGCATAGGTAATGACAACTGGATTATGGCTTATGTGCATATTGCACATGATTGCCAGATTGGCAGTCACACCATTATTGCCAATTCGGTGCAACTGGCCGGGCATATTCATATTGGTGACTGGGCTATCGTAGGAGGCGGCACTGCCGCGCATCAGTTTATCCGTATTGGCGAACACTCCATGACCGGTGGCATGAGCGCCATTCGCCAGGATATTCCTCCTTATGTGCTGGGTGCCGGTCAGCCTTATCGTCCCGCTGGTATCAATTCAGAGGGCCTCAAACGTCGTGGTTTTTCAGCTGAAGAAATCTCGGCCATCAAGAAAGCTTATAAAATCATTTATATGCGCAAGTTATCGATAGAAGAAGCGCTTGATGAAATCAAACAGTATCAGGAAGAACATCCGGATACACGTACGGTACTTCAGCCATTCCTGGATTTCTTTGATACTCACTCACGTGGTATAGGTCGTTGATGGGGCTGAAAGTTGCAATGGTTGCCGGTGAACCTTCTGGTGACCTTTTGGCCTCGCGTATTATAGATGGTATCAAGCAGGCCCAGCCAGAGGTTCATTTTACGGGCATAGGCGGGCCTAATATGCGCTCACGTGGCATGCACATCCAGCATCCCATGGATAAATTAAGTGTTTTTGGTTATGCTGATGCGCTCAAGCAACTTCCTTCCTTAATCCGAACTTACAGTAGTCTTAAAAATAATTTAATCGCCCATAAACCTGATGTGTTTGTGGGTGTGGATGCGCCCGATTTCAATTTGCGCCTGGAACAAAAATTGCGAGAAAAAGGGGTCCCTACCGTTCATTTTGTGGGCCCATCCATTTGGGCATGGCGATATGAGCGCATTCATGCCATCAAAAAAGCAGTGTCTCACATGTTGGTCCTGTTTCCTTTCGAAGTGGACATCTATCGAAAGGAGGGTATTCCCGTTACTTTTGTCGGCCACCCCTTGGCCAGCCAGATCCCGCTTAAACCCGATATGCAGGCCGCCAGGCTTCGTTTGGGGTTAAGCCCAGACAGCCGGATACTGGCGATTTTACCTGGAAGCCGGGCATCAGAAGTTAAACTGCTGGCGCCACGGTTTTTGCAAACTGCCCAACAATTACTAAAGCACGATCCGGCTTTGCAGTTTATTGTGCCGATCGTTAATGAAAAAAGGCAGAAAGATTTTGATGAGATTTATGCCAGTATCCCGGTTAAAAACCTGAAAACCTTTTCTGCGACTGAGACCGGACGTCCTGTTGCATGGGATGTGATGGAGGCTTCTGACGCGGTATTGGTGGCCAGTGGTACAGCCTCTCTTGAAACGGCCTTATTCAAAAAACCCATGGTTATTTCCTATGTGATTTCTCCTTTGATGAAAAAACTGATGGAATGGAAATCAGGGCAACTCAAGCCTTATGTGCCTTGGGTTGGACTGCCCAATATCTTGTTAAAAGAATTTGCTGTTCCTGAAATTCTTCAAGACGAAGCAACGCCCGAAAATCTGGCGGCTGCCTGTCTTAATGCGCTTGAAAATACCGCTTATATTCTGGAGGTCAAACAAAAATTCTCCTTGCTTCATGAAACTTTGCGTCAGGATACGGCCCATCTTGCGGCGCAAGCCATTTTAAACGCGGCAAATTCACCAGCGTAATATTATGAATCATAATCTTGATTTGTTTTCCGACAACGAAGACGGTTTACTGATTGCCGGGATAGATGAGGCTGGAAGAGGGCCATTGGCAGGTTCTGTGTATGCTGCTGCGGTTATTCTGGATCCGGCAAAAACCATTCATGGTTTGATGGACTCCAAAAAACTATCCGAAAAAAAGCGTGAACAATTGGCGCTTGAAATCAAGGAAAACGCACTATCCTGGTCTATTGCCTGTGCCACTGTGGAAGAAATTGATCAGATCAACATACTGCAAGCAACCATGCTGGCCATGAAAAGGGCGGTTTTGAATTTGTCTGTTGCACCAGGTCTGGCGCTTATTGATGGTAACCGTGTGCCTGCAGATATGCCCGTTGCCTGTAGGGCTATTGTTAAAGGGGACGCGCTTGAGGCTTGTATTTCTGCTGCTTCCATCCTGGCGAAAACGGCCCGCGATGCGTCATTGAGAGAACTGCATGAACAATATCCCGAATATGGTTTTGATCAACATAAAGGATACGGGACAGCTCTTCATTTAGAGCGCTTGCGTTTGCATGGCGCCTGTCCTGAACATCGACGGAGTTTTGCGCCCGTAAGAAAATTACAGGGTTAAAAGTCTTTGTTTTTATTGATTTTTTCCATTAATTAAGCTAATTTTAAGTTTTAAAATTGTTTTGCCATAAAAAGGCAGTACAATTATTTGCTTTCATTGTAAAGAATTACAGCCTTTTGTTATTAGATAGATATTATTTATGACCACACCTTTAACGCCAATTCCACCGAATAATGAACTGCCGCATCGTAAAATTATTCGGAGCTGGTTAACACCCTTATCAGAAAAAAACACGCTTCGCGCTATTGTTCTGATGATTATTGATATCGCCTTGTTTTTTGCATTGATTGCCGGGGCAATTGTTTTTGAACCATGGTGGGCAAAGTTGATTTGCGGCCTGGTTTGTGGTTTTGTCATTGGCCGTCTGTTTATTATCGGTCATGATGCCTGCCACCAAAGCCTGACACCACACCGGAAGCTGAATAAATGGTTGGGCCGTATTGCCTTTTTGCCATCCGTCTCACCGTACAGCCTATGGGATGTTGGTCATAATGTCGTGCATCATGGCTATACCAATCTGAAAGGCATGGATTTTGTCTGGTGCCCTCATACACCGGAAGAGTACGCTGCCATGTCCAAAGGACGTCAGCTTATGGAGCGATTCTATCGCAGTGGCTGGGGTGCAGGCATTTATTATCTTGTTGAAATCTGGTGGAACCGCATGATGTTTCCCACCAAGGCGTATATGGGTACGCAGCGTAAAGTCTTTTTCTGGGACGGCCTGCTATCCAGTGTGTTTGGTATTTCCTGGGCACTGGTCGTGATCATTGCGGCCATTCAAACTGATCAATCAATTTTCTCACTGTTGTTTTTTGCCTGGTTTGTACCACTGATGTTCTGGTTTTACATGATCGGCTGGGTGGTGTATGTACAGCATACACATACCAAAGTGGTTTGGCATGATAACAAGGTTGAGTGGGCCAAGGCACAGCCGTTTGTTTCCACAACCGTGCATCTGACCTTCAACTTTCATTTTGGTGCACTCATGCATCACATTCTTGAGCATACTGCCCATCACGTTGATATGAGTATTCCGTTGTACAAGTTGAAAGCTGCACAAGCCCGTCTTGAAGAAATGCTGCCAGAACGGATTGTGGTACAGAAATTCAGCTGGAGATGGTATTTCAAAACGGCCAAGGCAACCAAGCTGTATGACTATGAAAACAAGCGCTGGCTTGATTTCAACGGTAAGCCAACAGCCCAGGTTTTGTAATCTATCCGGAACCATCAATATTAGGCTTTGATATTATCCCGCTTATGCGGGATAATTTTTTGTATGAAATCCATCTCCTCCAAAGAAAATCCCTTGTACAAGCAATTGCTGAAGGTTCATCTTGGCAAAATAAAGGGTCAGGTCCTCATTGAAGGCGTCCATCTTTGCCATTCATGGTTAGCGCATCATGCGAATCCTTTGTTGGCTGTGTTCAATGCCGCTGTGCTAGAGCAGGTCGAGTCAGGTGCATTCGTGCAACATGCAGCTGCGCATCAATTGATGCAGGAAGGTGCATCTGTCATGCAATCGTCCGCTAATGAGGTTTGGCAGTTGTTCAATGTGTTGAATCAGGATCAATGCGTTGTTGTACCCGATAAACTCTTCAAAAACTTGACGCAGGTGGACTCACCGCAAGGGGTGCTTTTTCTGGTGAACACGCCATCCTTCCAGGTGCCGGAAAAGATTCGGGAGAACGCGGTTTTTCTGGACCGGTTACAAGATCCGGGTAATGCGGGGACCATCCTGCGTTCAGCCGCGGCAGCGGGGGTTCGCCATGTATATCTGTCAAAAGGCTGTGTTTCAGCCTGGTCATCCAAGGTCTTGCGAAGTGCCCAAGGGGCCCATTTTTCTCTGAATATTTACGAGCAGCAAGACCTCTCCGGGCTAATCAACCGGACTTCTATTCCAGTCATGGCAACCGCTTTGTCGGACAAGGCACAGAGCCTGTACGAAACACGCTTGCCTGAGCAATGTGTATGGCTGATGGGTCATGAAGGGCAGGGTGTCCACCCTGCCTTGTTAAGCAAGGCAACACACCAGGTATTTATTCCCCAGACAGATCTGGTTGAATCACTGAATGTCGGTGTTGCAGCCGGTATCGTTTTGTTTGAGCATCGGCGCCAGCGTCTTTATTGCGTTTGAAGCTGTGTAGTGGCCGCCTGTCAAAAAAATACCTGTCAGTGAAATGTACACACGGACAGGTATTTATAGATGATAGGGTGGTTTTTTTAGTAGCTGGATTTATTCAGCCCAAGTATTTGCAAAACAGTCGTGGAAATTTCTTCAATCGACTTGGTCGTGGTTGACAGCCATTCAATGCCTTCGCGGCGCATTAATCTTTCTGCTTCAGCCACTTCATACAAACATTGCTCCAGCGTAGCATAACGGCTGTTTGGGCGACGTTCATTGCGGACTTCACTCAGGCGATCGGGCTGGATGGACAAACCGAACAGCTTGTTGCGGAAAGGCTGCAATGTTTTAGGCAGGCTTCCGCGCTCAAAGTCTTCGGGAATTAACGGAAAATTGGCTGCCTTGATGGCGTATTGCATGGCAAGGTAAAGGCTCGTTGGTGTTTTACCACAACGGGAAACACCCACCAGAATCACATCTGCTTCCTTAAGTCCATGAATGAATTGACCGTCATCGTGGGCCAGGCTAAAGTTGATTGCCTCGATGCGATTGCGGTAGGCTTCTGAACTGGCACTTAAATGAGACATACCAATGGTTGGTTCGGACTTGGCGCCTAAGGCTGACTCAAGCTGGCTGACGCAAGTGCCAAAAATATCCAGGAACACGCAATTGGACTCTTTGATATAGGCAAGAATATCCTGTTTGACCAATGTGCTGAAGACGATGGGTGGATTCTTTTCACGTTCGGCAATTTCATTGATTTTTTTTGCCACAGCCTTGGCCTTTTCATCTGTCGTGACGAAAGGTTCCCGGATTTGCTGGAACTCAAAAGACTTACTGAACTGAGAAAGTACAGAGTGACTGAAGGTTTCTGCGGTAATACCGGTGCTGTCCGATACAATAAATACAGTTCTTTGATTAAGTTGCATTGTGATTGCCTAAAAAACGCCCAAAAAAAACCGTAAAACGGTACAATTCAGTCCATGATTGTAATCGACATCATTGGTTTGTCATGTAAAGGCTTATTTGTTTGAAGAATTTAGTTGTTTTTCAAACAAATATGCTTTCATTTTTTTATTCTAAGGGTGACTTTAATGTCGTATGTTGTTCCATTTGAAAATCTCCGCATGACGGACGTGGACTCGGTGGGTGGTAAAAATGCCTCACTGGGTGAAATGATTAGCCAGTTGTCTTCAGCGGGTGTACGGGTTCCCGGTGGTTTTGCCACTACAGCAGAAGCTTTCAGGGATTTTCTCAAGCTTTCTGGGCTGGACACACGTATTGCCAATCGTCTTAGCACATTAAATCCGGAAGATGTTCGTGCATTGGCAGAGGCCGGTTCCGAAATCCGTCAATGGATTATCGATGAACCTTTTTCCGCAGAGTTTGAAAGTCAAATCCGCGAAGCCTATGCCAAGCTGGATGCCGATGGCAAAGGTTCTTTTGCTGTCCGTTCATCTGCCACAGCCGAAGATTTGCCTGATGCTTCATTTGCAGGCCAACAGGAAACTTTCCTGAACGTTGCCGGCATTGACGATGTCCTGGATAAAATCCGTCACGTTTTTGCTTCACTTTATAACGATCGCGCTATTTCTTACCGTGTCCATAAAGGCTATGCTCATGCTGAAGTGGCCTTGTCTGCCGGTATCCAGCGTATGGTTCGTTCAGACAAGGGCAGTGCCGGTGTGATGTTTACCCTGGATACCGAGTCCGGTTTTGATGATGTTGTATTCATCACTTCTTCTTACGGTCTGGGTGAAACCGTTGTACAGGGTGCCGTTAATCCTGACGAATTCTATGTGTTCAAACCCACACTGGAATCAGGTAAATATCCAATCGTCAGCCGTCGCATCGGTTCCAAACTGATCAAGATGGAATTCAACACCGAGCGCCGTCCCGGTGAAAATGCCGTGTTGACCGTTGACGTGCCTGTTTCAGAAAGAAACCGTTACTCCCTGACCGATGATGAAGTGATTGAACTGGCCCGTTATGCCGTCATTATTGAAAAGCATTATCAGCGTCCTATGGATATCGAATGGGGTCGTGATGGTATTGATGGAAAACTGTATATTCTTCAGGCTCGTCCTGAAACCGTCAAATCACAGCAAGGTGCCCATGACGTCCAGCAACGCTACAAACTTAAGGCGACTGGCCAGGTACTGATTACCGGTCGTGCCATCGGTCAAAAAATCGGTTCCGGTAAAGTCCGCATCATTAATGATATTGCCCAAATGGATCAGGTTGAAGCCGGTGATGTATTGGTTACCGACATGACCGACCCTAACTGGGAGCCCGTCATGAAGCGCGCTTCCGCCATTGTGACCAACCGTGGTGGCCGTACCTGCCACGCTGCGATTATTGCACGTGAACTGGGTATTCCTGCTGTTGTTGGTTGTGGTGAAGCAACTGAAGTGCTTGTTAATGATTCCGAGGTAACCGTGTCTTGTGCGGAAGGCGATGAAGGCCGTATTTATGAAGGCCTTCTGGAAACCGAAATCGAAGAAATCCGTCGCGGTGAAATGCCGGAAGTTGATGTGAAAATCATGATGAACGTGGGTAACCCCCAGTTGGCATTTGATTTCTCTCAAATCCCCAACGCGGGTGTTGGTCTGGCTCGTCTTGAATTTATCATCAACAACAACATCAACATTCACCCTAAAGCGGTACTTGATTACCCCAATGTTGATGCTGACCTGAAAAAAGCAGTTGAATCGGCTGCCCGTGGTTACGCAAGTCCCCGTGCTTTCTTTGTTGAAAAACTGGCAGAGGGCGTGGCCACCATTGCGGCTGCGTTCTATCCGAAACCGGTTATTGTCCGCATGTCCGACTTCAAATCCAACGAATATCGCAAGCTGGTTGGCGGTTCCCGCTACGAGCCCGAGGAAGAAAACCCGATGCTGGGTTTCCGTGGTGCGGCTCGTTATATTTCCGACGATTTCGCTGAATGCTTCCGTATGGAATGCGAAGCTTTGCGCTTTGTTCGTGAAGAAATGGGTCTGACTAACGTTGAAATCATGATTCCCTTTGTGCGCACCCTTAACCAGGCTGAACGCGTGATTAACCTGTTGGCGGAAAATGGCCTGAAACGTGGTGAAAACGGTCTGCGCGTGGTTATGATGTGTGAGGTTCCTTCCAATGCGATTCTTGCCGAGAAATTCCTTCAGTACTTTGATGGGTTCTCTATCGGTTCAAACGATATGACCCAGTTAACGCTTGGTCTTGACCGTGATTCGGGCATGGAGTTGTTGGCGGCTGATTTTGATGAGCGTGATGAAGCGGTACAATTCATGTTGTCACGAGCCATTCAGGCATGTCTGAAAGCCGGCAAATACGTTGGTATTTGTGGTCAGGGCCCCAGCGATCACCCGGATTTGGCGGTATGGCTGAAAGAACAGGGTATTTTGTCAATGTCTCTTAACCCCGATACGGTGGTTGATACCTGGCAAAAACTGGCTGTCGCTCAGTAATTGATTAAGTAATGAAAAAACAGGCTCTTTCGAGGGCCTGTTTTTTTGTCATCAAAAAATGAAAAACATGATTAATACATTCCTCATCTTTCATCACAAGGAATATTTTCTTTTTTAATAAAATGAGGGATGAATTAAGTTACACTTATTGAATTAACCATAGATTTTAAGGATATGAAATGAGTCAATTGATTATTGAAGATATTGAAGTGGGTACCGGTGAAGAAGCCAAAAGCGGGCAACATGTCACCGTGCACTACACTGGCTGGTTATTGGATAATGGTGCCAAATTTGACTCAAGCAAAGATCGCAATCAACCATTTTCTTTCCCTCTGGGTGCAGGCCATGTCATTAAAGGTTGGGATCAGGGTGTGGCAGGCATGAGGATTGGTGGCAAACGTAAACTAACCATTCCATCATCGTTAGGTTATGGTGCCAGAGGAGCTGGCGGTGTTATTCCGCCTAATGCAACTCTCGTGTTTGAGGTTGAATTACTGGACTTGGCGTAAGTTTGGTAAATTCCGGTCTTTCCAAAAGGTGACAATATGATCTGGCTCTGGTTTGGTCTTGCGGTGGTGGCACTTATTGCCGAACTGCTTTCAGGCACATTCTACATGTTGCTTGTTGCGTTGGGACTGGTCGCTTCGGGTATTGTTGCCTATTTGGGTTTCAGTCCGGCTGCCCAGTTGGCTACTTGCAGCATCATTGGCATTGCCGGGCTGATTATACTTAAAAAAACGGGTGTATTATTAAAAAAAGGGCACCTTAAGGCAACCAGTGACAGTAATGTCATCCTTGATATCGGCCAGCAAGTAGAAGTGAAGTCGTGGACAGAAAATCGTACGTCCACGGTCTATTACCGAGGAGCTCAATGGCAGGTAAAACTGGATCCTTCCATTACTGAAACACCATTGCCCGGACAATATGTGATTGTCGATATTCAAAGCGTTACCCTTATTTTAAAGCCGCTGCATAAGTCATCCTGAGCCCCTGACAAACCATAGGAGTGTTACTGTGGAATTTGATACATCGATTATTTTCTGGCTGATTGTTTTTATACTGGCCCTGATTATCTTTATTAAAACCATTGCCATTGTTCCCCAGCAACATGCATGGGTGGTGGAACGGCTTGGTAAGTTTGACAGAACCCTGTCTCCGGGAGCCAAATTTGTTATTCCCTTTATTGAAAAGATTGCCTACAAACACTCATTAAAAGAAATTCCCCTTGATGTTCCCAGTCAGGTTTGTATTACCCGGGACAATACGCAGCTGCAGGTGGATGGTGTTATTTTCTTCCAGGTAACCGATCCAATGCGGGCTTCATACGGTTCATCCAATTATATTGTCGCCATCACACAGCTGGCACAAACCACGCTGCGTTCGGTCATTGGCCGCATGGAGCTTGACCGTACTTTTGAAGAACGGGATGCCATCAACAGCACGATTGTTTCTTCCCTTGACGAGGCAGCCACCAACTGGGGGGTGAAAGTATTGCGCTATGAAATCAAGGATCTTACCCCTCCTAGCGAAATTCTGCGTGCCATGCAGGCACAAATTACGGCCGAGCGTGAGAAGAGGGCATTGATCGCCGCGTCTGAAGGGCGTCGTCAGGAACAGATCAATATCGCAACCGGTGAACGAGAGGCAGCCATTGCCCGTTCAGAAGGTGAGAAGCAGGCACAAATCAATAACGCTGAGGGTGAGGCCAAAGCGGTTACCACGATTGCAACCGCAACTGCTGAAGCCATTACCAAGGTGGCCAATGCCATAGAACAGCCAGGTGGTCTTGCAGCGGTTAACCTGCAGGTGGCGGAAAATTACGTGGAAGCCTTTGGCAAGCTTGCCAAAGAAGGCAACACCCTGATTTTGCCAGGTAATTTGTCTGATATGGGAAGTATGATCGCCTCGGCAATGACCATTATTAAAAATAACAATAAAACAACATCCTGATATTTTTAATTATTAAAGCCACTTTCAAACGTGGCTTTTTTTGTATCTCAATTTTTATCTCAAAGGCCTGTTCAACAGGCATGTGACAAAGGTTCCAACGCGTCTTCAGATGCGAAAGATTAAGCAAGACCAATTAAAACTAACTATTTTTGTATGCGGGGGCTTTACGATGCAAAAAAACATACGCCAGGTAACCTTCGATTTACTGCGTAAGTTGGATATCACCACCATTTTTGGTAACCCGGGTTCGACGGAAGAAACGTTCCTCAAAGAGTTTCCGGCAGATTTCCGGTATATTCAAACCTTGCATGAGGCATCCGCAGTGGCTGCTGCAGATGCCTATGCGCAATCGATGCGCAAGGTGGCAATGGTCAACGTCCATACGTCAGCAGGATTAAGCAATGCCATGAGCAATATCCTGACAGCCTATATGAATCGGACTCCCCTGATCATTACTGCCGGTAACCAAACCCGTGAAATGCTCCTGATGGATCCATGGCTTAGCAATATCGAGCCCGAAACACTGCCTAAGCCATGGGTGAAATGGAGCTGCCAGCCGGTTCGGGCTGAAGACGTACCCGCTGCCTTCATGCGCGCGTATGCCATGGCGTTGCAACCACCTGCCGGGCCTGTGTTTTTATCCATTCCACTTGATGACTGGGATAAACCAGCCCTTCAAGCGCAGGCGGTGGTCAGGTCAGTGCCACAGCGCATTGGCTACGATCCACAACGGTTGAAAGCGTTTGCCGATGCCATTACGGCTGCGAAAAATCCGGTTCTGATTTATGGTTCCGCCATTGCCAGAGGGCAGGGTTGGGAAACAGGTATCGCCTTGGCCGAGAAATTAAACATTCCTGTTTGGGCAGCCCCATCATCCGAACGTCCACCCTTTCCCGAAACGCATCCTTTATATGCGGGCGGTTTGCCCTTTGCCATTAAACCACTATCTGAAAAGCTGGAAGGCCATGATCTGGCGGTAGTGATTGGGGCACCGGTTTTCCGCTACTATCCTTATGTGGCAGGCTCTTATATTCCCGAAGGCTTGCGCCTGTTGCACATCTCCGATGATCCGTTGGAGATCGGGCGTGCGCCGGTTGGAGACGGTTTGTTAAGCGATGCGGTGCTGGCACTTGAAGGCCTGGCTGACCTGGTATCAGCCAAAGAGAAGCAGCCACCGGTTATTGGCAAACAGGCACACAATATGGCGGCCCATCCACCCGTGGCCACTTCGGCAGCCAATTCAGATTCCTTAAGTGCTGCCGAATTATTCCGCACTTTACGGGAGGTTTCTCCCAGGGACACCATCCTGATCGAAGAGTCTCCCTCCAATCTGGCTGAGTTGCATCGTGAATGGCCCATTGAAGCACCGGATTCATTTTATACATTTGCAAGCGGCTCTTTAGGGTGGGGATTGCCCGCCAGTGTTGGTATTGCACTGGGTGAAAAAGACAGTGGCCGTAATCGTCCTGTGCTTGCCATTATTGGTGACGGATCAATGCAGTATTCCATCCAGGGACTTTGGAGTGCCGCACGGCAGCAATTGCCGATTGTGTATGTCATACCTAAAAACAACGAATATGCCATTCTGAAATCATTTGCCCTATTGGAAGAAACTCCAGGCGTACCAGGACTGGATATTCCAGGACTGGATATTATGGCCTTGGCCAAAGGGTACGGCTGTTGTGCGGTGCATGCAGAAACTGCTGAACAGGTGAAAACGGCCTGTCAAGAAGCTTTTGGCCGGCAGGGTCCGACCGTTATTGAAGTACCTATATTGCCGGCCATCCCGCCATTGATTTAATGGTTCGGGTTTTTACTGATTAAAAGAGGGTTCCAAGGAGCCCTCTTTTAATTGATGGGTAATTTTGTTTATTGGCGACGGGTATCGTGCTTCATGATGCGTTCTTTTTCCCGCTGCCAGTCTTTATCTCGGGCGCTATCGCGCTTGTCATGCAGTTTTTTGCCTTTACCCAGACCAAATTCCAGCTTGATCCGCCCATTTTTGAAATGAAGATTAAGCGGCACAAGGGTATAACCACGAATTTCCACCTTGCCAATTAACTTGTTGATTTCATTTTTATGCATTAACAATTTGCGTGTGCGCGTTGCATTGGGATGGATGTGGGTAGACGCCGTGGCTAACGGACTGACATGCATGTTAAGCAGCCAGAGTTCACCGTCACGTACAATAACGTAGCTTTCAGCCAATTGAACTCTGCCTGCACGGATAGCCTTGACTTCCCAGCCTTCAAGGACAATACCGGCTTCAAATTTTTCTTCAATGAAATAGTCGTGGCGGGCTTTTCTATTTTCTACAATGCTCATGATTTATATTATAAAAATGCTACAGCCGTTAAAATAGGATTTTTTTATGGATGTGTATTTATGATTTCCGGCTTAAGATCCTATTGTAAATGAATACACCACATGAAAATGAAATTTATGGCAATATTGCCCTTAAACGTCCATGTGCGTATTTAGTATTTATATTCGCCATTGGCCAATTGATTTAATCTGTAAATTTTCTTAATGCATACTGTCCAAAGATCCGTACTTCTCCCTTACAAGGCAAGCCAGATGTTTGATCTGGTTTCCGATGTTGAAAAATATCCTGAATTCATGCCGTGGTGTGGCGGCTCTGCCATAAAAGAACAACTTGAAGATGGCGTGGTGGCATCGGTTACCATCAGTCTTGCAAAAATAAAACAGACTTTTACCACTCGCAATACCTACACCTATCCGGAAAAAATAGAACTGAAACTGGTTGATGGTCCGTTTTCAGCGCTTAATGGCACATGGGAATTCATTGAATTGGATGAAGACGCCTGTAAAGTGGTCTTTACCCTTGATTATGCCTTCAATAGCAAAGCACTTGAAATGCTGGTGGGACCTGTATTCAATCGTATCGCCAATAGCTTTATCGACTCTTTTACCAAACGAGCACAGGTTATTTATGGTGACCGCTGATCTTCATGTTTCACTTAACTTTCCGGTTACCACAAGCCAGATCTGGAGAAAAGATTTTTATGTGCCAGCCGGAAGCACGATTGCTGATGCCATTGCTTTAAGTGGCATTGCCAACGCATTCCCGGATCTGGATCTGGGCAGTCTTGGAAAGGGTATTTTTGGCATCAAATGCTCGTCACAACAATTTGTGCAAGAAGGAGACCGGATTGAGCTTTACCGCAAGTTGGTGTTTGATCCCAAAGAGTCCCGACGACGCAGGGCTGAACACCGCAAGGCAGGTATCCTGACCAAAAAACATCTCAGACAGAAAAAATCACGCATTAACAACTACACCGAACATCGGGATAATACTTAAAATCATACGACTCAAGGAGGAGCAATGTCGTCACCTGTTTTATTCACTGAACTCAATACCCATAATGGATACAAAGTGGGTGTTGCCACCCTTAACCAGCCCAAGATCCTGAATGGACTTTCGCTTGAGATGTGCCGCTTGCTGGGCAAGCAGCTTGCCCAATGGGAGGCAGACCCTGATGTCGTGCTGGTGATCATGCAGGGGGCTGGAGATAAGGCTTTTTGTGCGGGTGGTGATTTGCATGGGTTGTACCAAAGCATGCAAACCTGGCAAGGGCAGGGAGCATGGGCAAATACGTATTCACGTGAATTCTTCGACATTGAGTATAAACTGGATTATCAAATCCATACCTATAGTAAACCCATTATTTGCTGGGGACACGGTATTGTCATGGGTGGGGGCATAGGGTTGATGATTGGTGCCAGCCATCGGGTGGTTAGTGAAACTTCCCGGCTGGCCATGCCGGAAGTCAGTATTGGTTTGTTTCCTGATGTTGGCGGGAGCTGGGTTTTAAATCATTTGCCAGGTAAAACCGGAGTTTTCCTTGCCAGTACCGGTGCCATTCTGAATACGTCTGATGCGCTTTTTTCAGGTCTTGCCAACTATCAGGTCGATTATGCCAACTGGGAGGCAGTGGTTAATGGTTTGCTGGATGCTGCCTGGCAAAAACCCGCGCATCGACGCTTTAATGATGACCTGGTTCACGCTGTTCTGGCTGCACATAAAGGCAAACCGGTTGAAGCAGGACCGTTGCAACAACATTATGCCCTGATCAATGAAATTTGCGCACCGGTTAATATTCAGACCATTTATCAGAATATTGCCGAGCTGAAAGATAATGATGATCCGTGGTTATCCCGTGCCGCTACCACCATGCTAAAGGGTGCACCACTATCCATGGCGCTGGGCGTTGTCTTGCAACAAAAAACCTTGCACTTGTCTTTGGCCGATGTATTTCGCATGGAATATATTGTGGCACTGCATTGTTGTGCCGATGGCCAGTTGCAGGAAGGCATTCGTGCCCTTTTGGTGGATAAGGACAAATCTCCAAAATGGATGCCAGCTGACATTAACGATGTGACTGATGAGTTGCTTGAATCTTATTTTGACAGTCCCTGGCCCAAATCAGACAGACATCCTCTGTCTGATTTGGTTTAAAGCCCATCCGGAAGTATGTGCCTTGAACTACTTCCGGATTTCAGGCTTTTCAAGTGAGTATGGTATTTCAACCAGTTCCACTTTGGGGCCTTCAAGGCTGCCAATGTTTATCTGATTATGCTCAAGGGCGGACAGTTTGGTTTCAAACAGCAGATAAACTTTTCCATCATAAGCGGTGCTGTTGACGATTTGTCCGCATGGCTCATTGGTATCCTGTGCATCAAACACATCTTTGCCAGGCTGCCAGATTTCAGGATCTGTGGCATTGGCAACGATCCCAATTGCCATGCGGCGTTTCAACGTACCGCGGTAGTGACTACGCGCAACCACTTCCTGGCCAGGGTAACATCCCTTGGTAAAGCTAATCCCATTAATCACATCAAAATTAATGCTTTGCGCAATGAACAGTTCCTGGTTGCCTTTTTCAATCCATGGAGTGCCGCTCAGGATTTCCATGGCATCCCATTGTGCCGTGTCTTTATGGCTTAATAGTGAGCAGAAGCACTCCTGGTCACGTGTTTGCGCATCATAAACGCAAATGAAACGTTTATTGCCTGCGACATCTGGCAAGGCAATCCAGGTGCATCCGTCTTTTGAGGTGACCTGCCATGCCGGCATTTGCTGCAAGTCCAATGCGAGACGTTTACCCAATGCTTCGATTGAAGTGGACCAAATCCCTTTGATGCTTAGTGTTTCCGGGGTGAATACCACTTTTGAGCGCATAACAAACATGCGCAGACGCTTGATCATGGGTTCGGCAATGTCGTTGCGAACCAGAAACCGGAAGATTTCTTCATTATCTGCCTGGACTTCTTTCCAGATCAGAAAACTGGCCAGTACGCGCCCTTTGGGAGAGCAGTAAGCCGACAGCACGGCATGATTTTCAGTGGCCAGAGTCATATCCTGGGTGAGCTGTCCCTGCAGGAAGTTGGTCGCATCGGCGCCACTGACAGAGAAAGCCGTAAAATGAGTGAGATCGCTTTGAAATAAAGTGTCGTCAATAGGTTCTTGAGGTTCTGAGATCATGACTATTATCCTGCATTACTGATACAAACTTGAATGTTGGAATAGTACGCCATATTGCACTGGACAGGGGTATTTCCCCGGGCATGATAAAGGTTAATTCGTGCCATCGTGATGTATCCGGCCCTATTGTACAAAGCCTTTTGACTCATGCCTTTTAATGGATGGTTATTGTCTTGTTGCCTGATACAATTGAGCCTTGTTCAATTACCTCAATACGCTTTTACGCATGAAATTATTCAAGTCCCTTGCCCTGGCTTTTGTTATCGGCAGCCTGCTGCTGGTCATTGGCTTGGGCGGCAAAGTCTGGCACTGGTCCACCAGCCCCATTCCAATGTCAGCCCAGGCGGTGGAATTCACGGTTCCCAAAGGCAGTACCATACGTACGGTTGCCGAAACGCTTGCCAAGGCTGGATTGGATATTGAACCACAGCTTTTTATTTTATACGCCCGTTATACCGGACAGGATGTCCAGCTCAAGGCGGGTGCCTATGAAGTTACCCAAGGTATGACACCGGTTGATGTGCTGGACAAACTGGCCAAAGGTGACATGATCAAGCGCCAGATTGCCCTGATCGAAGGCTGGACTTACAAACAAATTCGTCAGGCTTTGCAGGCCAATAAGGATATAAAGCAAACATTGGCGGATATCAGCGATGAAGAGCTCTTGAAGAAACTGGGTTCCGACCATACGCATCCGGAAGGCTTGTTTTTTCCTGAAACCTATGTATTTGTACCGGGAGATACCGATTTTCAGATTTTAAAGCGCGCTTATGACGAAGGACAGACGCGATTGATGCAAGCCTGGGAGAGCCGTGATCCTGATACGCCGCTTAAAACGCCTTATGAAGCCCTGATTTTGGCCTCGATTGTTGAAAAAGAAACCGGTCACAGTCAGGATCGTGATCGGGTGGCGGGCGTTTTCATTAACCGTCTCAAGGCCAATATGCTTTTGCAGACAGACCCTACTGTCATTTATGGAATGGGTGACAATTACAAAGGCAACATTAGCAAAAAAGACCTGCAAACCGATACGCCATGGAATACCTATACCCGCCAGGGCTTGCCTCCTACACCTATCGCGATCCCCGGCGCTTTGTCCATACAGGCGGCTTTGCATCCTGAAAAACATGGTTATTATTATTTTGTGGCGCGCGGTGACGGAACCAGTGAGTTTGCTGAAAACCTGAGAAAACATAATCAAAACGTACAAAAATTCATCTTGAAAAGGGGTCAGTAATGACAGGGCTTTTTATTACACTGGAAGGCGTGGATGGCGCCGGCAAAAGTACCCATATGAAGTGGTTGCCCGATTTTTTTAAAAATCAGGGGCTTGACGTAGTCATGACGCGCGAGCCGGGTGGCACGCCTGTGGGTGAAAAATTACGTGAAATTTTGCTGCATGATGCCATGAGCCAGGAAACAGAGGCCTTGCTGATGTTTGCTTCGCGCCAGGAAAACATTAACCAGCTCATCAAGCCAGCTTTGGCGGCAGGCAAGTTGCTGCTTTGCGATCGATTTACTGACAGTACTTATGCCTATCAGGGGGGAGGACGTCATTTTGATCTCAACAAGATAGCTGCGCTGGAAAACTGGGTACAGGAAGGTCTTAACCCGGATTTGACGCTGCTTTTTGATGTACCCCTGGCAGTATCGCGCGAACGATTGGGCCGAAGCGGTGTCAGTCTTGACCGGTTTGAACAGGAAAATGATGCTTTTTTCGAGGCGGTGCGTGGTGCCTATTTGCAACGAGCGGCCACTGAGCCACATCGCTTTTTGCTCATTGACTCCACCCGGCCTTTTGAAGAGGTCAGGGCATTCATAGAAACCCGCTTGTTGCAGTTTATCAGGCTGAAAAACAATGCATCTACCTGAGTTTTTACCATGGCAAACGGATATTGCCCGTCAATGGCTGGGCAATAAGGAACGGTTTTCACACGCCTGGATTATTCATGGCATTCCTGGCATAGGCAAACTGAAATTTGCCCATGCGGCGGCAACCGGCTTGTTGTGCGAATCCTCCCATAACGGCATCGCATGTGGACACTGTGAATCCTGTGGCTGGGTCAAGTCAGGAAATCACCCCGATTTGCGGATAGTATTGCCCGATGCCATTGCCGTTAAGGAAGGTTTTGTTACCACCCCGGAAAACGATGAGGAGAGTGGTGCAAAGAAAACCCTGTCCCAGGACATCAGGATAGAACAGGTACGTCAGCTTGAAAAACTGTTTAATGTTTCCACGCATCGGGGCGGTTACCGTGTCATTGTTCTGTACCCGGCAGAAAGCCTGAATGCAGCTTCTTCCAATGCCTTGCTAAAAGTGCTTGAGGAGCCACCAGAAAATACCATTTTTCTTTTGGTCACGCATGCTATCCAGCGATTGCTGCCTACTTTGCTGTCACGATGTCGTCGTCTGGCCTTGCCCATACCGGAACGCTCGGTGGCCCTGTCCTGGCTACAGAAAAACGGGGTGACCGATGGTGAGGTTTGGTTGGCTTCCACCGGTGGCGCGCCGTTAAGCGCTTTGGCCTTCAGTCAGTCTGATTATGAGCCCGTTAAATACTGGCTCTCGGCGTTCGCTGACAAACTGGCGCACCGGGAAATGCCCAACCTTGATAAATTGGCGGAATTACTGGAAAAAATCCCGGCAACGCAATGGCTGGACAGCCTTCAACGGTTTGTTTTTGATATCAATCTTAATCGCCATGGGCAAGCCTCCCGTTATTTTCCCACCTTGGGTAAAAATGTTTCTGGTATCGCAGGCAATATGGCTGCGGATAAAATTGCCCAGCTCTTTAAATGGCTGGCAGAGCAGCAACGTATTGCCGACCATCCGCTTAATGCCCGTTTGTTTATCATCTCTACCTTGCAACGGGTTGCATTAAGCTGTATTTCAAAGTCGTAATTAAATTTTCATAAGTATTAATCATGTTTGTCGATTCTCACTGTCATCTGGATTTCCCTGAATTAAGCCAGGATCTGGAAAATATTCTGGATAAAATGAAACAGAATAATGTCGGGCGCGCTTTGTGCGTCAGCGTAAATTTACCTGACTGGCCAAGAATTATTGCGCTGATAGAAAAATATCCGCACCTTATCGGTTCGGTTGGTGTTCACCCTGACTACGAAGACACACCGGAACCAACCGTTGAGATGCTGTGTGAGCATGCCTTGCATCCGAAAATTGTGGCCATTGGTGAAACCGGTCTTGATTATTACCGGCTCAGTGAGCCATTGGACTGGCAACGGGATCGTTTTCGGGTACATATCAGGGCAGGCGTTCAGTCTGGTTTACCGTTAATCATTCATACCCGTTCTTCCGCTGAAGATACGATCCGCATCATGAAAGAAGAGGGTGCGCATCAGTGTGGTGGTGTCATGCATTGCTTTACCGAAACGTGGGAAGTGGCTCAGGCAGCCATTGAGCAGAATTTTTATATTTCACTCTCGGGTATTGTCACCTTCAAGAATGCCCATCAATTGCATGAAGTGGCTCAAAAAGTCCCGTTAGAACGTTTGCTGATTGAAACTGATTCGCCTTATCTGGCACCGGTTCCTTTCCGGGGTAAACTGAATGACCCGTCGAAAGTGATTCACGTGGCCGAAAAAATTGCCGATCTCAGGGGGGTGACACTAAAAGAGATTGAAGAGGCCAGTACCGAGAACTTTTTCAGGTTGTTCCACAAAGCACAACCGTAAATCAAGGCAAATTTGCCTGTTTGGGTTTCCTTGAATATATTTACGTTTTGTATACTGCTTATTTGTTATGTTTGTTATGATCCAATTAATTTAAAAGGTGGGTAATGCGCATTAGTAAATTGAAATCTTCCTTGCTGGTTGGTGCCATGTTTGTGACCATGACGTCATTTGCCAATACATCGATTTCCTGGTGGAACGACATCAAGAACAATCGGGTATCTTCCGTTAAGGCGGCCATTGCCAAAGGCCGTGATGTCAATGCGCTTAACCAGAATGGTCAACCTCCCATCATGCAGGCTATTCGTGATAAATCAATGGATGTTTTTGATCTTCTGGTCAGAGACCCTAATATCAACCTTAATATTGAAAACATTAATAATGAAACACCCTTGATGTATTTGGCCATTATCGGTGATGTGCGTCGCGCAGAAGGACTTATTTTTCGGGGTGCAGACGTCAACCGTTTGGGGTGGGCACCCTTGCATTATGCTGCTTCAATGGGACATGTTGATATGATCAATATGTTGCTGGCTAATGGCGCTTTCCCCAATGCACCGGCTGCAGAAGGCAGCTCACCTATTTATATGGCGGTAACCTCTAAAAATCCCCAAGCGGTCAAGGCATTGCTGGCTGCGGGTGCCGATCCCAGAGCCGTTAACCAGCTGGGTAAAAATGCCATTGATTTGGCCCGGGAACTAAAGCAGCCCGGACTTGTCGAAATTATGCTTCGATAACCGGATTTCTTCATGAAACATCATTCCCGTATTCTTCCACTGAATCTTTTGTTTTCTCTTGCCCTGTTGGTAGGCTGGACAAATGCACATGCTGAACAGGTTTATTGTCAAAGTCCCTGGCTAAAGCCCAACGGGAAAATTGAAGGGAATATTAATGGGGGGAAGGGGCATTTTATGATCAGGATCAACCAGGTAACAAAAGCGGCCGGCAATGATTGCCATGCCGATTTGCATATCCAGGCAAATGCACCCATAGCCGGACAGCAGATCAATGGTTCGGGCAATTTTCGGCTCATGGTCAACAGTGGGGGCTCTACCCTTAGTGGCTCGTTTGATTCGGCAGGCTTGCTGGGTACCGTCATGCGTTCCGTCGTAAATAGCCGGGTCAATGGATACTTTCTCAAGCCAGCCAATATCATGAATGAGCAATCCGACTCCTTGCCTGCACAAACCTACAGGGCTGATGCCCAGGCGTCCATGTCTTTGCCTTCCTCAGTGCCTATTAGCCAAGTCAACATAGAAAATGCATTTTTGCAGTCTACCCAAAGAAAAGTTGGAAAAGAACAGCAAATTCATACACAAATGGGGCCGATGAGCTGTAAGCCGATCACTTACACGGGTACTCTTTCCAGTGGTCAGATTCAATCCACACTTATTCCTTCAGGCAAGTCTGCCGGCAATAAGCCGGTTACCGTCACTGAATGGTATTGTCCTGCAAAAGGGCTGATCATGAAAATGGATATTAAAAGCGGAAATTCGATTTATACGGTTGCCGTTACTAATGTCAATTAAACAACACTCAATCTGTCCCCATTAAAATTTAATATTAATTAAACGGGGACAGATTAATAATTCAAAACAGAACAAGTACAATTCAAGAAGTTAGTAAGACGGCTCATTTCATCGGAGAGCTTTAATGACTTCAGAATTTACCACTTCGCACTTGCTGCCTTCATATCTGAATCCAAATGACTTGGGCGCATGGGGTATTTATCTTCAGCAAATTGATCGGGTAACCCCCTATTTGGGTTCCCTGGCCCGCTGGGTAGAAACACTGAAGCGACCAAAGCGCTCATTGATTGTAGATGTTCCCATTGAATTGGATAACGGTACCATTGCCCACTTTGAGGGCTACCGTGTTCAGCACAATACATCACGTGGACCGGGCAAGGGCGGCGTACGTTTTCACCAGGACGTTTGCCTGTCCGAAGTCATGGCCCTGGCAGCCTGGATGTCTATTAAAAATGCAGCGGTCAATTTGCCTTTTGGTGGTGCCAAAGGCGGTATTCGCATTGATGCGCGCAAGTATTCCAAAAAAGAACTTGAACGTGTCACACGGAGATATACCAGTGAGATTGGTCTCATTATTGGCCCAAGCAAAGATATTCCAGCGCCCGATGTCAACACCAACTCTCAAACCATGGCCTGGATGATGGATACCTATTCCATGAATGAAGGTGCCACGTCAACGGGTGTTGTTACCGGCAAGCCTATTGCATTGGGTGGTAGTCTTGGTCGCATAGAGGCAACAGGCCGTGGTGTGTTTGTAGCAGCTTGCGAAGCGGCCAAAGATTTGGGTCTTAGTGTGTCCGGGTCAAGGGTGGCCGTACAGGGGTTTGGTAATGTAGGTGGCACAGCTGCCCGATTATTCCATGAAACCGGTGCCAAAGTTGTTGCGATACAAGATCATACCGGTACTATTTTCAATGAAAATGGCATCGATATTCATGATTTGTTAAATTTCGTTGAAGATCATCCTGGTGTCATGGGTTTCCCTGAAGCAACCGCCATTTCCAATGAAGATTTCTGGGAAGTTAGCAGCGAATTCCTGATTCCTGCCGCTCTTGAGAATCAAATCACCATCAAAAATGCGGATCAGATCAAGACAAAAATCCTGGTGGAAGGCGCCAATGGCCCAACCACCCCGGAAGCCGATGACATCCTAACTCAAAAAGGGATATATATTGTACCTGATGTGATTTCCAACGCTGGTGGTGTAACTGTCAGTTATTTTGAATGGGTACAGGATTTCTCCAGCTTTTTCTGGAGTGAAGAGGAAATCAACCAACGCCTTGAGCGCCTGATGCGTGATGCTTATCGTGCTGTCTCTGATGTTGCAAAACACCATGAGGTCAGTTTACGTACAGCGGCATTTATTGTGGCCTGCACACGTATTCTCGAGGCCCGTGAGCTACGTGGTCTTTACCCTTAATGGTTTTTTTGTAAAAGTTTGCGGTGTTAAACCCTGGTTTTAACAGATCCGCCAGAGGAATCCGTTAAAACCAGGGTTTCTTTTTGCTGCAAACGTTAGTGTTTATCCAAGGATTTTGCTGTTTGCCCAAACAATATTTTCCTTGCTTCATCATCATGCACGGTGGGTGAAGGATTAATTTCACGGGCAATCTCATAAGCACGTATCGTTGCTGGTCGTGCTTTTATCAATTCATACCAGCGTTGCAGGTTAGGAAAATCCTCAAGGTTCTGTCCCTGTTTTTCATGTGAAACAATCCATGGATAACAGGCCATATCGGCAATGGAATATTGACCTGCGATATAAACCCTGTCTTCCAGGTGTTTGTTAAGTACCCCGTACAAACGATTGGTCTCATTACGGTATCGATCAATGGCGTAAGGGATTTTTTCAGTGGCGTATTGGGAAAAATGATGGTTTTGGCCAGCCATGGGGCCTAAACCCGCCATTTGCCAATACAGCCATTGCAGGGTTTCCGTTCTTATTCTCAAATCGGAAGACAGGAATTGACCGGTTTTATTAGCCAGGTAATGCAATATTGCACCTGATTCAAAAATGGAAATAGGCTCACCCTTATCAATCGGGTCATGATCAACAATGGCTGGAATACGATTATTAGGCGCTATTTTCAGAAAATCAGGTGAAAATTGTTCTCCCTTGGAAATATTGACAGGAATAATTTTATATTCAAGGCCTGTCTCTTCCAGGAACATTGTAATTTTATGACCGTTTGGTGTTGTCCAATAATACAGATCAATCATGATAATGCTTCCTTTATATCGGTTTCCAGTTGCTCAGGTTTGGTTACAGGCGCATAGCGTCCGATAACCTCACCCTGGCGGTTAATCAAAAACTTGGTAAAGTTCCATTTAATGCTTTGGTTGCCTAAAATGCCAGGTTTTTCCTGTTTTAGCCATGTGTACACTTCATTCTCATGGCTGCCATTGACATCAATTTTACTCATGATGGTAAAACCGACATCATGATTCAATTGACAAAAAGAGACAATTTCTTCGTCTGTGCCCGGTTCTTGACGGCCAAACTGGTTGCAGGGAAAGGCAATAATTTCAAACCCCTGGTCTTTATAAGTCCGATAGAGTTTTTCAAGACCATTATATTGAGGCGTAAACCCACAGTAGGAGGCCACGTTGACGATAAGGACCACTTTTCCTTGCAAACAGGCAAAGTCAAGAATATGGCCATCGGCCTTGGTCGCGGAAAAAGAAAACAGGGATTTCATGTTGGTTTTTTCTCCATATCATCTCGAATGGGATGCCGGGATGTAACCGCACACCCTATGGAGGCACTTACAATAAAAGCAATGGCCAGCCATTGAGCAAAAGTCAGTAATTCATGCAATAGGATAACACCTGCCACTGCACCCATGGCGGGTTCAAGGCTAAGCAAGACACTCATGGTTTTACGGGGTAGGGCGCGCAGGGAAATCATCTCAAGGGAATAGGGGATTGCACTGGACATGATGGCTACACCCAATCCAAATAACATAAGGGATGGATTCAACAGCGTGGTTCCTGCGTGACCAATACCAAAAGGTAAAACCACCAAGGCTGCAACTGTAATACCCAAACAGGACGCCTGACCGGGATGAATATTACGGGTACGCTGACCAAAAATGATATATAAAGCCCAACCTGCACCTGCAATCGCAGCATAAACAACACCCACTGGATCCAGGGCTGTTATTGAATCTTGTTGGGGAATAAGCATATATAAGCCCGTTGCCACCATGATAATCCAAAGGAAATCAATTTTTTTGCGTGACGAGTAAATGGCCAAACCCAACGGACCGATAAACTCAATGGCGATTGCAATACCCAGGGGAATGGTACGTAGGGCCATGTAAAACAAAAAATTGATGGATGCGAGGGACAAACCGTACAAAACAATACTTAAGGCATCCTTACGATTGAGCCTGAAGCGCCAGGGGCGCCATACGCACCACAGGAGCAAGGCGGAGAATGCCAATCGGTAGGTTGTTGTGCCTTGCGCACCCACTTCCGAAAACAGGGATTTGGCAAATGAAGTGCCAATACACAATGAGGCCATGGAGCCTATTAATGCAATAATTCCTATCGTATGGGAATAGGCGGGAGAAGAGGGTGTTGACATGAAGGTGTGATATTACAGGTGTCAGAGGGTAAATGTTTCATTCTATCGGATTGAAACTTTAATTGTTGAGCAGCATGAACTCTAGCCGTTCAAGTGTTGCTTTTCCCCATAAAACAGTGCCTTTACAGCGTAACTGTAAAGGCACTGAAAAATACTTGTTAACTTGAAATGAATATGAAAAATTGTGGTTTTATTTCATTTCAAGCTGGCTTTTTTCAACCACCGATTTTGCCAGGTCGTAATTGTCTTTGATTTGTTGGGCAAATTCTTCGGGAGTATTGCCAGCTGGGAAGGCCCCCTGTTTTTCAAGCGCAGCAATAATTTTGGGCTCTTTAAGGGCATCTTGTGTGGCCTTGTTTAGCTTTTCAATAATTTCTGGTGGTGTTCCTGCGGGAGCCAGCAAACCATAGAAGACGCCATTATTCAATTGCGGGTAACCCATTTCCGCATAGGTTGGCACATCCGGGATGTCTTTCATGCGTTCAGGCCAGGCGACCGCCATGGCTTTAAGCTTGCCAGTCTGGATATGAGGCATGGAAGAAGGCAGGTTATCGAACAGGCTATGCACCTGACCGCCCAGGGTGTCAGCAACAGCCGGACCGGAGCCTTTATAAGGTACGTGTACCAAATCTACGCCAACTGCCTGCTTGAAGGCTTCACCATTGAGGTTGCCAATACTGCAAATGCCCGGTGACGCATAGGTGTATTTTCCGGGATTGTCTTTAAGTACCTGCACGAACTCTGCAAAATTGTTGGCTGGAACACCAGGATTAACGACAATAACGTTTGGAGTATTGACAAAATTGCTGACCGGCGCGAAATCTTTTTGTGGATCGTATGGCAAATCATTGGGGCGGCAGGCTGGATTGACGGCCATGGTCGAGACTGTGGCCAGGGACAGGGTGTAGCCATCGGGTTTTGCCCGTGCTGCCTCTGCGGCACCAATGGCGCCACCCGCACCGGCTTTATTTTCAATGACCATTGATTGACCCAGGATCTTGGACATTTCCTGTACCACAATACGGGCCACAATATCGGTAGAACCGCCTGGTGCGAAAGGTACGATAACCCGAATGGGTTGATTGGGATAATTGGACGTTGCATGTGCCAGGCTGCCCAGTGACAGGCTGGCAACGGTGGTTGCCAGTACAAATGCTTGTTTTAATTTCATTGAATCCTCCTAATTTTTGGCCCTAGTGTAGATAAAATTTGCAGTTAATCAAATGGGTAAATACCATGATATAGATAGTTACTATTTGTGGCAGATCAGATCGGGCGGTTGATATCACTGATTTAATCCCGGAACACTATCTTAATACCCGGACATTTCATGAAAAATTAATGGCCATTTTGCTCCGTTACAAATAATAATTTTTACAAGTTATTGAAATAATGAAAGAAATGGGATTTTTGCTGAGATAGTAAATGTTAGAATAAGACCCTGAATTTATTCAAACAATACAATAAGGCTTTAATAATGAAAAAATGGTTATTAGCTGCAACTGCCGTCCTGTCCATGTCTGCTTTTACCCATGCAGGCAATAATGAAATCACCGTTTTCCAGGATCCCAATTGTGGGTGTTGTGATGGCTGGAACCAGCATATGCAAGATGCCGGCTTCAAGATTAAATCGATTAAAACCGGCAATATGACTGCCGTAAAAGAAAAGCTTGGTATACCGTTAAATCTGGCTTCCTGCCATACCGCTGTAGTTGACAGCTCAGGTCAAATCATTGAGGGGCATGTCCCTGCCACAGCCGTACATAAAATGCTGGCCAATGCATCCGTCAAAGGTATTGCCGCACCCGGAATGCCATTGAATTCTCCTGGCATGGGGCCTATGGATGGCAACCTGCTTACCGTGGATTTTGAGGGACAACCGTTTTCAAAAGACTAATCGTGAGCATAATAAGCGATGTTTTTAAGGTCAATCAGTAACCCTGTTTGCGGCACTTAAAATACTTTTTTTTGCAAAGCCTGTTTTGCCGCTGCGCTGGCATGAATCGCGGTGGTATCAAACAGGGGAAGCGGTGAATCTTTAGCACCAATCAGCAAGGATATTTCAGTGCAGCCCAATATTACGGCTTCAGCGCCTTGACTGGCCAGCCGCTGGATAACTTCCCGATATGTCTGGCGTGATGACTCTTTTAAAATGCCCAGGCAAAGTTCATCATAAATAATTTGATGTACCTGACTCCGGTCCTCGGTTCCGGGTACCAGAACCTCAATGCCATGTTTATGGCTTAATCTGCCACGGTAAAAATCCTGCTCCATGGTAAAACGGGTTCCCAGCAAGGCTACGCGTTTATATCCTGCCTGTTTAATGGCTTGGGCGGTAGGGTCTGCAATATGCAATAACGGGATTTGTGTGGTCGATTCAATAGCAGGCGCCACTTTATGCATGGTATTGGTACATAACACCAGAAAATCAGCGCCAGCCTGTTGTAAAAGCAGGGCGGTATCGGCCAGTATTTTTCCGGCCTCATCCCATTTTCCTTGATGCTGCAGCTGTTCTATTTCCTGGAAGTTAACGCTATACAGGATTATTTTTGCCGAGTGCAGGCCACCCAGCCGTTCTTTGATAGCCTCGTTAATTTGGCGATAATAAGGAATGGTTGATTCCCAACTCATTCCACCTATTAAACCGATGGTTTGCATTTAGGCTCCCTGAAATGTTAGGTGATGTTTTTGTGATTCGGGTACAATAGCACCGCTATGTATTGACGGGTTACAGCTTATTCCACACGGCATTGTAACAAATAAACGATAGAGTTTTTACCCGGTGAGACTCTAAACATCACTTGAATTTTGGTAGTCATGTTGTTCGCATAATGTATATTATGTAAAGTAAATGATTTATGCATGATTGCATTCCCCCATTCGCTTATAACCTATGACTAAAACCTCTGTCATTGGTTGGTAACATATTTGCTTATATAATATATGGTCTTTTTTATTTGCTGATTGCTGCTTAATGCACTTTTGCTTGATCATCAGCAATACAACTCATAGGTAAAGATATGAATTCACGCTTGAAAGTATTATTGGCAAGCTGCGCCGCTTTAACCGCCTTTATGCAACCCGCCCTTGCGGATGATTTATCTTGTCAGGGTTCTATTGGCAATAAGCAAATCGACGCCAATATCAAAGTGCCCCAAGGCGCTCACTGCAACCTGAATGGAACCCGTGTTGATGGCAATATCGAAGTCTTTCAAGGTGCCACGCTGGTACTTAAAAATGCAAAAATTGACGGTAACGTGATTTCAAAAAAAGCCGGCAAGATTCAAATCTCTGATAGCCGTATCGATGGCAATATAGAAGCTAAAACCCATACACCCTCATTTTCCGTGAAAAACACGACCGTTGATGGCAATATTGTTTGTGGTCAGGGTAGCCGCCTTTCAGGCGGCAATAACCGGGTTGATGGAAATGTCGAATGCCAGTACTAATATAAGCGCTTAAACTCACACGACTGTTTTACATATGTTCTGCATGAAAACGTTGCAGCATCATGAAAGCTTCTTCGATGGAGTCAACCATTTTGAACAATGCCAGGTCGTGCTCATTAACCATGCCTTCGTCAACCAGGAACTGAAAGTCGATGGCGCGCTTCCAGAATTCAGAACCAAACAGGATGATTGGGATGGGATCCATTTTTTTAGTCTGCACTAAAGTCAATACTTCAAACAGCTCATCCATGGTTCCGTATCCGCCAGGGAAAACAACCAATGCCTTCGCCCGGACAAGAAAATGCATTTTCCGGATTGCAAAATAATGAAACCGGAAAGCCAGCTCAGGCGTGATAAAAGGATTGGGGGTTTGTTCATAAGGCAAGGTAATATTCAGGCCTATTGAACGTGCCTGGCTTTCATAAGCCCCTCGGTTGGCCGCTTCCATAATGCCTGGACCACCACCTGTCATAATGACATAATCACATACGCCCTCTTTTTGAAAGTGTTCTGAAATCATCTTTGCAAAACGGATGGCCTGTTCATAGTAATGTGCATTTCGCAGGTTGCGCTCTGCCCTTTTATGAGCCTTAAGCATGACTTCATCTTGCGGTGAACCATCAAGCATTTTCTCGATTTGTTCCATTTTGCTTTTGGCTTCTTCGGGTGAGCTTATGCGCGCACTCCCAAATACCACAACCGTGGAACGTATGCAGTTTTCATTCAGTATCTTGTCTGTTTTGAGGTATTCAAGTTCCAGGCGCTGGCCACGCAGTTCATCACTGGCCAGAAAATCGAGGTCTTCCTGGGCAAGCCGGTAGGTGACACCTTCTTTTATGTTTTTTTGCAGCGCTTTGCGCTTTTCATAATCAATCATGTGTTATTACAGTTCAGTTAACCTTAAGTGTTAGTCTTAATTGAATGAAATCGTTTCCTGTCTTTTGGGAATATGTACATTCCAATTCAATTCTTCCATCAGCCGGTTCGCCAGCGTTTCTGCGGGATTGGGTTCACCATGGACCAGGTAAATATGTTTTGGGGCTTTTTTAAACCCTTTGGCCCAGTTCAACAGGGCCGGCTGATCAGCATGGGCAGACAGTCCCCCGATAGTATGAATAGTTGCCCTGACATTGATTTCCTCACCAAAAATACGCACTTTTTTAACGCCATCAACCAGACGACGGCCTAATGATCCCATGGCTTGAAACCCCGTAATCATGATGGCGCACTCTGGTCTTCCCAGGTTATGGCGCAAATGATGCTTAATGCGGCCCGCGTCACACATACCACTGGCAGAAATAATAATCGCACCTGAACGGATTTTATTCAGCAGTTGTGACTCTTCAGCACTTTCGGTGAAATAAAGATTGGGTAATTCGGTACCGATTTCCTGCCAGGTCAACATTTTTTTGGCTTCCTCGTCAAACAGCTCCATATGTTTCATGGTAATGGCCGTTGCCTTGGTTGCCATCGGGGAATCAACAAAAACCTTGAGATCATTTATTTTGTCATGACGTGCCAATTGCAGTAGTTGGTAAATGACTTCCTGGGTTCGCCCCACTGCAAAAGCGGGAATAATAACATTTCCCTTGGGTAAAGTCCGTTTGAAAATATCAACGATTTCTTCTTCCGTCGAGTTGCTTGTACGGTGAGGCCGGTCACCGTAAGTGGACTCCATAACCAGGATATCCGCCTCTTCAATGATTGTTGGATCACGTAAAATGGGTCTGCCTGGTTGGCCAAGATCGCCGCTGAACACGACTTTACGGGTAATGTTATCCTCGGTAATCCAGATTTCAATAATGGCGGATCCCAGGATATGGCCGGCATCCTGAAAACGACATTTTATGCCAGGCGCCAGATCTATGATGCTTTCGTATCCAATTTCTTTTATATGCTTAAGCGTTTGCAGTGCATCAGCCATGTAGTAGATGGGGGTAGTGAGCCCGTAATGCCTGCCTTGTCGTGAACGTGGTTTGCGACTGGCCCGTTCGGCATCCACTTCTTGTATATGTGCACTGTCAGGCAACAGAACATCAAGCAGGTCGGCCGTTGCCCGGGTCGTGTATATATACCCTGAATAACCGTCCTTTATCAATTTGGGCAACATGCCGCTGTGATCAATGTGGGCGTGGGTAAGCAAAACAAAATCCAACTCGTGGGGATCAAAGTCAAAGGGTTGTCGATTACGGATGGGCGCTTCACGACCGCCTTGCAACATGCCGCAATCAACCAAAAACTGAATATTACCGGTTTGCACCAAAAAGCAGGAACCGGTTACCTCGCCGGCTGCACCCAGGAATTTGATTTTCATATTTTGTCTACTCGTATTGGTCTACAACGTTAATGATCATAGTCTTGCAGCTTTACTTATTCAAGCTGCTTTTATCGGATTTATCCTTCTCATGATCTTTTTCGGTTAAAGCTAACGCATTTATTTTTTCAAGTAATTGCGCCATTTCCTTTTGTAATTCAAGGTTTTGTTGCCGTTGTGCCAATGCGTTTGTCAGTGTTTCGTTTTCTTTTTTCAGCAGTTCAAACCGTTGCTCGTTCTGGGATTTATATTGTTCAAATTGCGTAACAAGCACGTGGTATTCATCTTGAACTGCCTGCATTTTCAGACGAACTGTTTCATTAAGCTGTGATAATTGACGGTATTTTTCATGCGCCTCTTCCAGCTGGTTTTTTAACGCTTGCTCGTTTTGCTTTTGTGTCTTGAGACTTTGTTCAAGCTTTTGCTGAACCAGTTTTGTTTCCTGCCGGGCACGATCAATTTCACTGACTGAACGCAATTCCAGCGACCTGAAACGGGCTTCGAGCCCTTCCCTTTCCTTGATGTGTTGCTGATTGGCATTTTCCAACGCCTGCTCTGCCGCTTCTTGCTGGGCCTTGTTTTCAACCAGCAAGTCGGCAATCTGAATTTTCAAACGCCCTGCTTCATTATTCAGACTTTCATATTCTCGGTTTCTTTGTGCCAGCATGTTCTTTGTGTCGTGCAATTGGGTGGTCATCGCGGCCAAGCGCTTTTCCTGTTCCGTTAAAGCAACCTCATGCAATTGTTTACTGTGCTCAAAAGCCTTTTTTTCATCATCCAGTATTTGTTTTGCCCGTTCGTTTTCTTCCTGTTGGCTTTTAACCGAGTTTTTGGCGATGATTGTGGCCTGCTCAAGTGCCAGCGCCCAGGTGTGCCGTATGGCCTGCTCGACCGGTTCCGGGGCAGCCATTGTGTTTTCTTGGTTAAAGGCCGTTCCATTAATACGTTTGCCCAGGATGGCAAACCAGTTTTCCAGCATGGGGCTGATGGTATTGGGTGAACCCCGCCCTATTCTTAACCTGATCCGCTCTATGGTTGGCCGCTGCCCCTCAAGCAACAATTCATCTGCCGCTTTCCAGACATCTTCCTGTTGAATTCCACGCCCTGAACTTTTTAATTGCATCATTTTGAATACACTTTAGAATATAGCTTTCGATAAGTAAAAATTATCATAAGCTATTTGATTTATTTGTAATATACAATACATAATACATATTATATATTACAAATATGGAATTTACCCAATGTTTTTACGTCAAAATGGTGTTTATGCCCACACAAAGCCTTAAATTGCTGAACCAATTGCCATTGCTGGATCCCACCTCATTGCATGAAGCCACCCAAAAGGCAATTGCCGACATCGTGTCTGAAGGTGAGTCTCAAAATACGCGGAACAGCTACAAAAGCGCCATGAAATACTGGGCCGTCTGGTACAGAATGCGTTATAACCAGGCATTCACCCTTCCCCTGCAAGTACCCGTGGTGCTGCAATTTATTGTTGATCATGCCGTGCGCCATACCCCAACAGGTGACACCATTGGTTTGCCCGCCGAGCTCGATGTATTTCTGGTTGAAAACAAATTCAAGGCGCAACGGGGCCACTTTTCAATAGCCACCCTTTTGCATCGCCTGGCTGTCTTGTCCAAGGCACACCAAATTGCTTTTGCCAGTCCGAATCCCTGTAAAGATCCTCGCGTACAGGAGTTGATTGGCAAAACACAAAAAGCTTATGCAAAAAAAGGCATGCATTCCGTCCAGCGCCCGGCACTTACCAAGGAACCGCTTGCCCAGTTGCTGGAAACCTGTGACGACTCGATTAAAGGCCTGCGGGATAGAGCCCTGATATTATTCGCCTGGGCCAGCGGCGGAAGACGCAGATCCGAGGTATCGGATGCCCATTTTGACAGACTCATCCATAAACCCGAGACGGGAGATTACTTATATTTGCTTTTATATTCAAAAACCAATCAGACAGGACAGGCATCCGCCAATGCCTATAAGCCGGTTTCCGGTCAGGCCGCCCAGGCACTGGCCAATTGGATTGCCGCCAGCCAGATAAAAAATGGTTATATTTTCAGGCAAGTTAACAAAGGTGGGGCTATCGGTGAAAAACTCAGCCCGGTTTCGGTGAACAATATTATTAAATCCCGTTGCAAACAGGCTGGATTAAGTGAAGAATATTCCGCGCATTCACTGCGATCGGGCTTTGTGACCGAGGCAGCCAGGCAAAATATTCCCATTGCCGAAACCATGTTAATGACCGGTCACCAAAATATTAATACCTTAATGAGGTATTATCGCGAGGGAAATGTTTTGGAAAGCAAGGCCTCTAAATTGTTTGATAGTCCGGCTGAATAGTTTTTCAGAATCTGAACGGCAAATCTGAACTAAATGTACGCTGTGGTCTCTCAACTGTTTGCGCCAAATCAAATCTTCTTTTTAAATATTATATTTATTAATATTATATTTGAGTATATAATGTTAACCATCTTAGATTGAAATTATGAACACAACACTTACTACGGATATGTCCTTTGCCATGCGGCAAGGCGCTACTGAAGCCATAAAGTTGCTTAAGGTCATGGTTAATGAAGACCGTTTGCTCATGATCTGCCATTTGTTTGAGGGTGAAAAAACAGTGGGCGAGATTGAAGAATTACTGGACATTCATCAACCCAATCTTTCGCAACACTTAACGGTTCTCAGAAAAAACGGGGTGGTACAAACACGCAAGGAAGGCAGAAATGTTTACTACTCCCTGGCAGACCCAAAAGCCGTTGCCATGCTTGAAACATTGCACCGCTTATACTGCAATGATACGGCCTCATCCTAAGGCATTTTCCATGTCATTGCTTGTGTTCAACATAATTTCCAATTGTCAGTTTTTTGTTAATCCATCAAAAGGGCTTTATCATGAATAAAAATGTTGGCGGTATCGATAAACTTTTGCGTATTATCGTGGGCGTGGTTTTGATTGTGCTGGCGATTACCGGAACAATCGGATGGTGGGGTTACCTGGGCATTATTCCCCTGGTAACCGGCTTTATTAGTTATTGTCCACTTTATGCCATCATTGGCGTCAAGACCGCTTGTCCACTGAGTAAAAAATAATTACGCCTGTTCATTTCAAGATGGTTCGGATTCGGGCATTTTTTTGTTTAATGCTAATGCCCGGTCCTTTTACTTTTACGACCGTAGGCAACGGTATCACTTTGCCACTGGACGGATCCACAGGCTGCCCATTTTTTCTGATTTCATAATGCAGGTGCGGCCCGGTGGAGTTACCGGTTGATCCCACAAAACCGATTAAATCCCCTTTCTTTACATACGAACCCAGAACCAGTCCGGGGGCATAGCGTTCAAGATGGGCATAAAGCGTGCTGTAAGTATTATCATGTTTCAGCACTACGGTTTTGCCGTATCCCCCGCGGTTAGCCAGGTAAACCACTTTGGCCGCCTGTATGGCCGTAACAGGCGTTCCTGCCGGCGCAGCATAGTCAACTCCCGTATGCAAGCGCATTTCCTGAAAAACCGGATGCATTCGCCAGCCATATGAAGAGGAGAATCTCGCATCCGGCAACGGATTGGTCATCAGACTTTGCAGGGTTATATTCTTGCCGCAATGGTCACAGGCTCCCATGACAATGACGTCACTATCCAGCTCTGGAATATCACTCAGATCAATATCGGTACTGCTTTGGGCAAAGACACCCAGTGGCAGACCCAGCAACAAAAGCAGCAAAAATTTATTCAATAGAATAATCCGTGTGAAATGATTCAAGGCACAATAAAGCAGGCATAAGCAATAATGAACATTTCGTTGCGTTCAATCGCTATATAATCGCACTCATCCCTATTATATTAGTAGACATTCCGGGTAAAACCAACCGTGAAATTGATAAAAACCGTAAAACCATTCATTGCCCTGGTCTTTGGTACTGTTGTCCTGTCAGGCTGCACTCCAGAACCTTATCCGCCTGAAATAAAAACAGACCTGATTTCTTTGTGCATGGAAGGCATCTTGTCGGGCCAGACTAATGTGGTCATTGAAGACAATAAGACACTTGATGCCTCCGAGTCTCTCAGACTGTGTGAATTCAGGTATGGGGAATTCATTAAAAAAGTGCCACTTGCCGATTATTTGGATCAGCAAACCCATTTGTACGAAAGCTTTCAGCGGGCATATCGCCAGAAATACATCCTAGAGGATGTCTACAACAGTCTTTCTCCCAAAGACAAAAAAACGTTTGCCACCACATCCCAAATCATGCTTGGGCTAGATGCCGGAGAACTGGAATAATGATAAAAATGCTCATAAACATGGGATGTACCCTGCTTGGCGCTGCGCTCATCATGACAGCCACTCATGCGCAAGAACAAACCTATCCCAACCATGAAAGAGAAAAGGCCATTATTTTTTGCATGACCCGGGAATATGTATTGCAATACCAGGAAGAACCCGCCGAAAAGGACCTGTTCCCTGTCTGTGAATCACGCTTTGCCGAGTTGGAAAGCAGTATCCCTTATGAAAAATACAAAGCAGTCAGGGATAAAGGCTACATGATTTACCCAGATAATCAAAGTACCGAATTAATGGAAAAATACTTCGACATTTTAATGGGGAAGTATTAAGTCCATACCTCACAGTTACCAAGGAGATTTACATTGTCAAACATCGGACTTGTTCATTTGATTAAAAAAAACCTGCCACTGCTTGCATTGGCAGCAATAGGATTTTCCGGTTCATCTGCCGTCCTTGCCGATACCGCCAAATGGCCCGAGCACGAATTGAAGCTTATCGTACCGTTTGGGGCCGGATCAACCCCGGACCAGATTGCACGCATTGTGGCAGAAAAAGCATCCGGCACACTGGGACAGGTCATTGTCATTGACAACAAGCCCGGTGCTGGCGGCAATATAGGTACAGCTGCCGTCGCACATGCCAAACCCGATGGTTATACCTTTGGCATTTCAATTACCGGCCCCTTGGTCAACAACCCGTTTATTTATAATAACTTAAGCTACGATCCGGAAAAAGACCTCTCTCCGCTTACGATGGCAGTCACACAGCCCAATATCATTGCCGTGCGAAGTGATTCAGGCATCACAAACCTTCAGGAGCTGGTTGATAGAATCAAGGAAAATCCGGACAAGTTCAATTACGCCACACCAGGTACTGGCACAGGTTCTCATTTATCCATGGAGCTGATGCTGCAGGCTTTCAATGGTGTCGCAACGGCTGTGCCGTATGCCTCTTCGCCTAATGCCATGAATTCTTTACTGGCGGGCGATACACAGTTTACCGCTTTGGCCCCCATTGCCGTGCTGCCACTGGTTAATGATGGCCGCTTAACCGCTTTGGCTCAAACAACGGCAGAACGAGTCAGTGCCCTGCCCGAGATCCCCACTGTTTCAGAGGCGGGCGTACCGGGCATTGAAGGCTCAGCCTGGTCAGGCTTTATTATTTCATCAAAAGTGGATAAAGCCATACAGGACAAACTGGCCAATGCCTTGGTTGACGCACTGAATGACCCTGTCGTAAAAGAGAAGTTGCAGGCCCAGTATATGGACCCGATTCCAGGTACACCCGAGCAGTTCAGGGAGTACATGAAGCAGGAAAAAGCTCGCTGGGAGCCGCTGATTAAAAAACTCGATTTAAAAATTAACTGACATCCCACCATCAATGGTAATAACTTGTCCATTGATATAAGAAGCAAGGCCCGAAGCCAGAAAAACCGCCGCGCCAGCGATCTCTTCGGGCTTGCCCCAGCGCTGCATGGGTACCCGAGCCACGAAAGCCGGACCTTTTACTTTGTCTTCGGCCAGGGATTTATTGGTTTCAGTAGCAAAAGGACCGGGAGCAATCGCATTGCTGGTAATGCCCTGGCGGGCATATTCCACGGCCAGAGACCTCATTAAGCCGGTCAGGCCCATTTTTGTTACCGGGTATACAGCATCACCAGAACGCGCCAGTTCACCCGCTATGGATGTCATGGAAATAATTCGTCCAAAACCGTTTTTAGTCATTAATTCGGCCGCTTTCTTGGAAGTGTAAACGGCTGCAGTCAGATTAGCTTGAGTGAGCGCCAGAATATCTGGCAAGGTGCTTTCAGCAAGAGACTTGCGAATGCGCATTCCCATATTATTAACCAGAATATCGCAGCGACCGTAATCCTGTGTTATTTTTTCAAATGCAGCGTCTATTTGTGCAAAATCAGACATATCCGCACAAATCCCTCGCACGGTGATTCCCTCATCAGCCAATTTTTTTATACACTCAGCGACACTTTCCCGTGTTCTGCCATTGATGATCACGGTTGCACCACTTTGCGCCATTGCCTTGGCAATTTCAAGACCCAACCCTCTTGTTGAGCCGGTCAAGAAGGTGACCTTGTCATCCAGATTAAATTGTTTCAGATAGGAATGGGTGTCAGTATTGAAAGACATACGATAAAATTGTTTTTAAGGTTAAACTTGAAAAATATTTTGGTAATTTAAATATAAAGACTGGGAAAAGAACATGTTTAACAAGTCTACTTCTTTTCAATATGAAAAGACGCTAAAAGCCTGCGGAAAAGGACAAAAAAGCGCCATACAAAGCTTATATAAACACGATGCTCCTCAAATGCTGGCCTTGGCATTCCGTATTTTTGGCAATTTAAACTATGCGGAACAGGCGGTTCAGCGTGCCTTTGTCACTATCTGGAAAAATGCCAATACATATAACGAAGAAGCCGGCCCGGCCAAAGGATGGATTTACAGCATCTTGCGCTACCATATCGGTGTCCTGTACAAGCAAAATTACGAACAGATCCAGGCGACTTTGCAAAACAGGGATTCTGCACTGGTTGAAACGCTTAGTCTTTTGCAGGCCGACATACATGCTTCTCACGCACCACATACGGGTTTTCATGCTTTTCTCGAAGAATTGCCACTTGAGCCACAAAGCTGTTTGATCAACATGTATTTCAGTTCAGGTGAGCAAGCCTCAACCGCCACCCTGCTTAATATGCCTTTGGGCCGTTTCAAGGAAAATATTTTATTGGGCTTGCGTCATTTATCCAAAAAGTTGGGTAATTTTCCTTATCACATTGATAATGAAAAAATTGGCGAATATGTATTGGGTGGGCTAAGCGGCGAAGAAGAACGTTATGTACTTCAGCTTTTCAATCAGGACAGCACCGCAGCCAGCATTGCCCTGATCTGGGAGGATCACTTCACCCATTACCTGGATCAATTGCCCGAACAGCCTTTGCATCCGCGCTTATGGAGCAGCATCAAGCACAACATGCAAAACACCGAGGAAGTCGGTGGCATTCTTGATGCCATTCAAGATCATGACATGTCCGGGTTTTCCGGTTTGCAGGCGCGCATCAAGGAACTAAGCAAAAAACTCAGCCAAAACCTAAGACTATGGCAAATATCCAGCCTGGTACTGGCGACTGCCTTGCTTTTTCTTGTGATTATTTTTCCATCCACCTCCAATATGACCAGAATGATTGCCGTGTTGTCAGCGCCCGGGCAAAATAGCCAGCCTGCCTGGGTGGTAAAAGTTAATCAGGAAGGCATCGCACAGATCAAACCAATGATTCAGCAAAACATTGCCGACAATCTTGAAATGGAAATCTGGACACAATCAGACACGGGCAACAACGACTATCGCTCACTGGGCGCTATTAAATCGAATGCCATTATCACGCTTACTCCGGAAATGTTGGGTAAAGTGAAGCCCGGGCAACTTTTTCAAATCAGTCTTGAACCGGCTGGTGGTTCCCCTTCAGGCAAACCAACCGGGTCTATTTTGTATCAAGGTAGATTGGTTGATGTGAGTAATTAATAAGTAGCACTTATGGGGCATGAGCAATAACGGATTTGTCATGAGTTCATCACAATCGTCATCAAATAACGTGAAAATCTCTATAAATAACTGCAACTTTGTCTGAAAAATGATTTATACGAAAAATATTTTGAATTTTATGTAAATCTGAGACAAGTAACATATGAAAATATCGTATCATCAGGGTTGTAACAATTCAATTTTTGATCCCCTTGTCAAATGCCCCTTGTTTTAATTGTCGTACTCCCTTTCCTTGGCAGTATATTGGCTGCCATTTTGCCTCATAATGCCAGAAACCAGGAATCCTGGCTTGCTGGCATTATTGCGCTTGTCTGTGCAGGAATGGTTATTTATGCCGCACCTGCCGTATTTAACGGAGAGGTACTGGTCCAGACAATAAGCTGGTTGCCTTCCATGGGCGTCAATATGACATTCAGAATGGATGGCTTTGCCTGGTTATTTTCGCTTCTGGTCACCATAATGGGAGCCTTGGTGGTTCTGTATGCCCGTTATTACATGGACCCAGCCGATCCGGTACCCAGATTTTTTTCATTTTTCCTGGCATTCATGGGGTCAATGCTCGGTGTCGTTCTTTCGGGCAACGTTATTCAGCTGGTCATATTCTGGGAATTGACCAGTCTTTCATCATTCATGCTCATTGCTTACTGGCATCACCGGCAAGATGCACGTCGCGGTGCACGCATGGCACTTACCATTACTGCCGCAGGTGGATTTTGCCTGTTGGCCGGCATGTTAATGATTGGCCATATTGTCGGCAGTTATGAACTAAATGAAATACTGGCTTCGGGCAACCTGATCCGCAATCACCCCTGGTATATTCCCATTCTGGTGTTGATTGCCTTGGGCGGACTTACCAAAAGTGCCCAGTTCCCTTTCCATTTCTGGCTGCCCAATGCCATGGCTGCGCCAACTCCGGTATCCGCTTATCTACATTCGGCTACCATGGTCAAGGCTGGTGTTTTTATCCTGGCCCGTTTCTGGCCGGTGCTTGCCAGTACCGACCAGTGGTTCTGGATCATTGGCGGTGCCGGAATGTGTTCATTGCTCATAGGTGCTTTTGCCGCCACTTTCCAGCAGGACATGAAAGGTGTGCTGGCCTATTCCACAATCAGCCATCTGGGTCTTACCACCCTGCTTTTGGGTCTGAATAGCGAACTGGCCCTGATTGCCGCCATTTTTCACATGATCAACCATGCCACCTTCAAGGCCTCCCTGTTTATGGCAACCGGGATTGTTGACCATGAAACCGGAACACGTGACATGGGGGTGCTCTCAGGATTGCGAAAGGCCATGCCTATCACGGCCACCCTGGCTATTGTGGCTTCGGCCGCCATGGCGGGCGTGCCTTTGCTTAATGGTTTCCTTTCCAAAGAGATGTTCTTTTCCGAAACACTCTTTGTAAACCAAACCTCTTATGCCGGTTACTGGTTGCCAAGCCTGGCTGTTTTGGCAAGTTCATTCAGCGTTGCTTATTCCCTGCGCTTTATCATTCAGGTGTTTTTTGGCAAACCCGCCACCGATCTGCCTCGAAAACCACATGACCCCCCCCACTGGATGCTTTTTCCAAGTGCTGTTCTGGTTCTGCTGTGTATTCTTATCGGTGTTTTCCCCGAACTAATCATTGGCTCAACGCTCAAACTGGCGGCCACCTCCATTCTGGGAGACCACTTGCCTGCTTATAGCCTGGCTATCTGGCACGGCTTTAACCTTCCGCTCGTTATGAGTATCCTGGCCCTGGTTGGTGGTGTTTCCCTGCTATATGTGCTTAAACCCCTGTTTCGCTCATATCCCGGGCAGACACCGATTTTATACCGTTTTGATGGTAGAAAGTCTTTTGATGCCGTCATGAATGGCATCGATAGCATTGCCTATATCCTGCTTGAATGGTTTTCCAGCAAACGTTTGCAACCACAGGTATTGTGGATTGTGGTAATTACCGTGGTGGTCGGCATGCTGCCGCTGCTTGGTGGAAATTGGTTGCATTTAAAAGAACCGTTTTCTTTTGATCCGGCTTTTGCCCTTCTATGGACCGTTGGTGGTGCCTGCGCCATAGGAGCGGCTTATCTGGCCAAGTACAATCGCTTCCGTGCCCTGGTGCTTTCTGGTGGAGCCGGGCTTGTTACCTGCATCACTTTTGCATGGCTTTCAGCGCCCGATCTGGCGCTGACGCAATTGGTGGTTGAAACGGTTACCGTTGTTCTTATTTTGCTGGGCTTGCGCTGGTTGCCACGTCGTGTCATTGAAGAGTCCCAGATAACACCGTTACGGTCATTTATTCGCCGGTTCCGTGATTTGGCCATTGCAATATGTAGCGGACTGGGATTGTCTGCACTGGTCTATATCATGCTGACTCGCGATAAACCAGAGGGTCTTTCTGCCTTTTTCCTGGAAAAAGCCTTGCCTGAAGGCGGTGGTAATAACGTAGTTAACGTCATTCTGGTCGACTTCCGTGGCTTTGATACCTATGGTGAGATCAGTGTTCTGGGCATTGTGGCCATTACCGTCTATGCGCTGCTGCGTCGCTTCCGTCCGCCACAGGAAAGTATCCACGCCCTTGAAAACCGTCATGAAATTCAAACCATTGATGGCAATGGCCTCACCAATGAGCACAGTTTGCCCAAAGGTATTTTATTGGCTCCCAATGTACTGGGAAGGCTAATGCTGCCAGTTATTACCCTTATTTCATTGTATTTCCTGTTGCGCGGCCATAATCTGCCCGGCGGTGGTTTTGTAGGCGGGTTGATTTTTGCAACCGGAATCATCCTGCAATATATGCTCAGTGGCATTCACTGGGTTGAAACACGCTCAAGGGTTCGGCCACAGTACTGGATTTCCGTTGGCTTGTTAATTGCCGGTGGCTCTTCCATGCTTGCATGGTGGGTAGGTCAACCTTTCCTGTCAGCCATCAGTTGGGATATTTACTTGCCTGTCATCGGGAAGCTGCATCTTTCCAGCGTTATCCTTTTTGATATTGGTGTTTATGCACTCGTTGTGGGCGCAACAACCTTTATGCTGGTTGCCCTTGCTCACCAGTCCCTGCGTTTCTATCGTAAAGCACCGGTTGCCGAATCGGAAACCAAAGCAGGAACCGGGACACAATTGAATTTTTCAGATCGAGTTAATTAAATGGAAATTATCTACTCATTAGCCATAGGGGTATTGGCCGGCTCGGGCATCTGGCTCTTGCTCAGACCCCGTACCTTTCAGGTCATTATGGGGCTTACCCTGGTTTCCTACGCCGTAAACCTGTTTATATTTGGAATGGGCCGATTATCTGTTGGCTCTCCTCCCATCATTGAATCAGGTACGATTGCTGATGTTTCCAATTATGCCGATCCCGTTCCCCAGGCTCTGGTACTGACCGCTATCGTTATCGGTTTTGCCACAACGGCTTTATATCTGGTCGTGTTACTGGCCTTGCGCGGGCTGTCCAATACCGATCACGTCGATGGTACGGAGTTCAATTCATGATGGGTTGGTTGGATCATTTACCCATTTTACCTGTTGCAGTGCCCATGATGGCAGGCGCCCTCATGCTGCTTTTGAAAGACTCCCGTCGCAAGGCCCTTACCGGGCTGGCTTTCCTGTCGGTTACCATTCAGTTTGCTGTTGCAGTAACCTTGCTGTTCATGACAGCAGGCGATATTTCCAGCGACTGGGACAATGATATTGGCGTGTATTTGCTGGGTAACTGGATAGCCCCTTTTGGTATTGTGTTCGTGGTGGATAAGCTCTCAGCGGTTATGCTGGTTCTTACTATTGTGCTGGGCATATGTGCGCTTATTTACTCAACCGCGTTCTGGGATCGGGTTGGCATTCATTTCCACCCCTTATTCCAATTCATTCTGATGGGGCTTAATGGTGCATTTTTAACCGGTGACCTGTTCAATCTTTTTGTCTTCTTCGAGATTTTCCTGGCTGCATCGTATGGTTTGCTGCTGCATGGTTCTGGCTCCCGAAGAGTTTCTTCAGGTTTGCATTACATTACCGTCAACCTAATTGGCGCTTCTTTACTGCTCATCAGCATCTCCCTTATTTACGGGGTTACCGGTACGCTCAACATGGCCGATCTTGGTATCAAAGCCGGTATGCTGGATGCTGAAAATCGCAAACTTTTCGAAACCGCCTGTGCCATTCTGGGCATTGCCTTCTTAGTCAAGGCAGCGGCCTGGCCACTTAATTTTTGGTTACCCAATGCTTATGCGGCCGCTTGTGCTCCTGTTGCCACGCTATTTGCCATCATGACCAAGGTAGGCATTTATGCTTTGGTCAGAATGGGCTCCCTGCTTTTACCCACCGGAGCTCCTGCCGCCTTTGGTGGCGACTGGATGTACGCCATTGGTCTGGGTACCCTTTTATTTGGTACTTTAGGTATTCTGGCCGAAAAAAATACAGGACGACTGGTTGGCTATAGCATCATTCTGTCTTCCGGCACCCTGCTTACGGCGTTGGGAATGCCGGGTGTGACTTTAACAGGTCCTTCCCTTTTTTACCTGATCAGTTCCGTGCTTACCACCGGTGCTTTTTTCATGTTGGTTGAGTTGATCAAACGCACAGAATCCTTTGGTTCCAACGTGCTTTCTGTCAGTTTTGAAGCTTTTGGCCTTGATGAGGACAAAACAACCGATTATTCCGGTGACGTTGTTGGTGTCGCAATTCCAGCCGCACTGGCCTTTCTTGGTCTGTCATTTTTTACCTGCGCCATTCTGATTGCATGTATGCCGCCGTTTTCCGGTTTTGTGGCAAAGTTTGCCTTATTGTCTTCTGCACTTGAACTCACCGATAACAAGTTATCGGGACCTTCCCTCAGCGCCTGGCTACTGGTAATTGCCATGCTGGCATCCGGCCTTGCCACTGTCATTGCTCTGGGTAAATCAGGCGTAAGGCTTTTTTGGAATGCGGAAACGTTGCAAACGCCTAAACTTAGTATTCGAGAAGCTATTCCCGTTAGTGTTTTATTGCTAAGCTGTATTGCACTTTCAATTTTTGCCGGACCTGTCATGGATTTTCTGGCTGAAACGGCAAGTTCGCTTGATGATCCCAATCAGTATATCAATGCAGTGATTACACAGGCATCCAACAAAACCATGGTAGGGGGACACTAATGAGAAAATTCTTTTTCTGGTTTCCCATGTCTGCATTTCTTTTGCTTATATGGATGCTGTTGGCCAATGCACTGACAATCGGCCAGTTTGTGCTCGGTTCAATACTGTCACTAGGGCTTGTTCTGGCATCACAGCGCTTGCGGCCTTTACACGGTCACCCTAAAAAAACCTTAACTATCCTGAAATTGATTTGCCTGGTTATTGTTGATATTGCTTATTCCAACTGGGTGGTGGGAATATTAATCCTGAAAGGAAAAAGTGCTCACCGAACACCAGGTTTCATCAATATTCCACTGGACATCCGCGATCCTCACGGTTTGGCCATTTTATCGTGCATTATCACTTATACACCTGGTACGGTCTGGTCTGGTCTGACTGAAGATGATTTCATCCTGCGCCTTCATGTTCTTAACCTGAAAGAGGAGTCCGACTGGATTCACACCATCAAGAATCGTTACGAAGCAAATTTGATTGAGATATTTGAATGAACTTGATATTGACCTGGGCATGTTACTTTGCCATTTGCTGCTTTTCACTGGCCACTTTTTGTGCCTTTATCAGACTCGTCAAGGGATCAACACCCCAAGACCGGGTGCTGGGTCTTGATACTATGTATATCAACGGCATGTTGCTGATCATCGTGCTGGGCATGCTTTACAGAACGTCCTGGTACTTTGACATTGCATTGCTCATCAGTTTATTGGGCTTTGTGTCTTCTTCAGCGCTGTCAAAATTCCTGCTGCGTGGTGAGGTGATCGAGCCATGAATGATATTCCTGCCTGGATCGCAATTCCCGCTGCTGTTTTTTTAGTGACGGGTGGCCTTATTACTTTGATTGGATCAATCGGACTGCTCCGGTTTGAAGATTTCAAAAGTCGTATTCATGCCCCTACATTGGGTAACACGTTTGGTGCCATCTTTACCTTGTTGGCGTCTATACTGGTTTCTTTTCATCTGGCTGACCGGGTTTTCTTTCACGAAATATTAATTGTTGTCTTTTTATTTCTTACTTCCCCCGTCACTGCGATGCTGTTAATGCGTTCTTATATACTGCGCCTGGAACGTATCGGAAAATAACTCTTTTATTCAAATACCATGCTGCCCAGACTGATTCTGTCTATTTTGATCGTTTTCCTGTCATTCAGTACAAGCGTTTATGCGGAAAATGGGCAAAAAGCACCGGCTCTTGAAGAGATCCAGGCAAGCCTTGCGGAACTTCCCAAGTCAATTGAAAACAATGACAATATTCCAAAAATACTGGATAAATTAAAAGCCATCCAGGCTAGCGCGCAGCAAATTATTAATGCCAAAACCCAGGAACTTGCCGACATTGATACAAAGTTAAGCAACCTGGCCGACACCCCAAAACCTGATGAATCGCAAAGCCCCCTTACCCCTGAGGCAAAAGACATTGAGGCGCAGCGCAGTGCCTTGCAAACAGAACGTGAACGACTGGATGCCAATATCAAACTCGCCAAATTGCTGATTAGTGAAGCCGACCAGCGAAGCTTTAAATTAATGGCGGAAAGCAGGGCCAAGTTTCAGGCTGAATTGTTTGAAAGGGTCAGATCTCCACTTACTTTGTCATTCTGGGAACGCTTTTCACGCTCATGGTCCTCGGATTTTCCTCGAGTACAGCAATTTACAGATTCTGTATTGGCTATTTTTGTGAAAGCCCTTGAACCGGAAAATAAAAAATTTTTTTATGCGGGCATTTTTCTTTCATTAATGACCGCTTTTGTGCTTAACCGTCTTTTGCAAAATCTGATTCGCCTGATTGCAATGGAAAGAATACCGACAGGTCGGGCACGACGTTCCCTGGTTGCCTTTGGAATTATTCTTAACAATGTCATTATTACTGGTTTATCCACGTATTTTTTATATGCCGGTCTTAACTGGAACGGGATTGTCAGCCCGGACATTCATGAATACCTGGTTTCCCTGATCTATACAATCATTTTCGCTTCACTGGTCACCGGTCTGGGCAATGCATTATTCTCGGTCCGTCATCAGTCCTGGCGTCTGCCTCCGCTTAGCGACACCCTGGTCCATGCGCTCAAACCCTATCCCTGGTTAATTGCCACCCTCATTGTGATTCACCAGGCAATCATTATCAGCAGCTCAAAGGTTGGGATTTCTCTTGGTACAGAAGTGGGACTCAGGGTTATTTCAAACCTTACGATGGCGGTGCTGGGTTTTCTGGTTTTAGGCAAAATTTCCCGCTATTACCGGATTACTCCCCAAGCTAATCAGAATGAGCAAAATAAGGTGCCTGGCACGGTATGGCCCTATGTTCTTCGTACTCTGTGCTGGATGATTGTTATTGGCACATTGGTATTTACACTCGTTGGATTCGTTGCACTGGGCTCTTTCCTTATTACCCAGCTGCTCTGGAATGTCATCATCCTGTCAACTTTTTATATCTTATTTAAACTCAGTGAGGATTTATTCCAGGCCAGTATCTCAGCCCAGGGGCTTATTGGTAAACACCTGATTGAACAATATGACATTACACCCAATTTCCTGAATCAACTATCCACCATTTTGTCCGCCCTGACAAAGCTGCTGCTGTTTTATGCCTTGGTGATAGTTTTGCTGGTTCCGTTTGGAAACAGCCTGGCCGGTTTATTTAACCGGGATGGCAAGCTGGATAATTTTTTGCATACCTGGCAAAATTTCATTACGCCAGGTATGCTGTTAAGTGCAATCATGATCGTTTTGGGTGGAATTATTGTTGGCCGCCTGCTTAAAAACTGGCTTGTCAGTAAATATTTCCCCAATACCAATATTGATACGGGCGTACGCTTAAGTATTGTGACCGTTCTGGGTTACATTGTGGCCATTATTACCGTAAGCCTCATGTTATCCACCCTGGGAATCAGTCTTGAAAAACTGACCTGGATTGCCAGTGCCCTTTCTGTGGGTATCGGTTTTGGTCTTCAGGCCATTGTGCAAAACTTCATATCCGGTTTAATCATGTTGGTTGAAAGACCGGTTAAAGTAGGTGATTGGGTGGTTATTGGCACACAAGAAGGTGATATTCGCCGCATCAACGTCAGGGCTACTGAAATTCAACTGGGAGACCGCTCTACTTTGATTGTCCCCAACTCCGAGTTTATCACCAAGTCCGTCAGAAACATGACCCTTAGTAAAAGCGAAGGTCGTGTGCAAATCCGTCTTCCCCTGCCACTGTCAGTCAATCCAGCACAAGTCAGGGACATCATCCTGGCAATTTTTGAAAATAACGAGGATGTTCTTGACGATCAGGGCCTGGAACCCTACATTCGTCTTGATGGCATCGAAGGCGGTAGCCTGATCATGGTAGCGACTTGCTTCGTGATCAGTCCGCGCCTGGCAGGACGTATCAAAAGCGAATTGTTATTTGAAATAATCAACAAGCTTCATCAGGAAAGCATCCTGTTAAGCATGCCTTTGCAAATTGAACAAATTAACCCGACACGAGAAAATGTGAACTGAAACAGGTACTGTGCTGTTTATTGATTAGCCAAATGCCGCTTATCAAGAACCTGTCAGAAAATTGTATATGAATAAAGCCCATTCTGATATGGTCTGGCGTGACAGGGGCAATGCCTGAATAATCTAAGCTCGCGGCATTCCCCCTTAGTCTTAGTATTAGTTCTTTTCAGTAATCGGACCTGTCCACTCTTCGGTAAAAAGCTCGTAACTTAAACGCTCTTTTTGCGGCACAGGCATTTTGGGGGTACCAATAGCCAAAAAGCCCATGAACCGATAATCAAGTGCATCAAATCCCAACCCGGTTTGGAACTCATCGATATAAGTGGCAATACCTGTACTCCAGAACGCACCATATCCCAGCATATGTGTCGCATTCAAAATATTGGTAACAGCCGCGCCTGTTGCCAGCATACGTTCAGACTCACTGATTTTCGTATTGCTGTAATCAATATGGCAAGCAACTGCAATGATCAGGGGTACTTCCGCAAGCCATTGACGTGTAGCCGCTTCCTTATCGGGATTAAATGGCTCGGCACTGGCCTGTTTTAAAGCAATGGAAAAATCGGCAAACTTTTTAATGGCTTCGCCACGAATAATCTTGAATCGCCATGGGCGAAGCGCACCATGATCAGGCGCCGACATGGCTGTTTGCAGTATAAGTGCCAGCTCCTCGTCAGAAGGAGCCGGAGCGGTAACCATTTTCATGGAATTACGATTCAGAAGATAATTAATTGCTTCATTCATGGCATAACCTGTATAAATATTATTCAGTTAAGGAGGGATTAACGCAGCAACGCCTTCATGTCGCGAACTGCCTTTTCCCAACCGTCAAAAATGGCCTGAGCCACAATGGCATGACCTATATTCAACTCTGAGATACCTCCAAGTGCAACAATGGCCTGAACATTCTGATAGTGCAAACCATGACCGGCATGTACTTTCAGGCCAGCTCCAAGTCCTTCAGCAATCGCAATCCTTAGACGTTCCAATTCCGCCTCTACCTGCTCTCCCCTTGCCTCGGAATAGGTACCCGTATGCAATTCGATCACGGTAGCCCCTGCCTTGGCAGCTGCATGAATTTGATCGATATTGGGATCAATGAACAGGGAAACCCTTGAGCCGGCATCATGCAATCTTGAAACAGCCAATTTAACCTGTTCAAAGGATTCAATTACATTCAACCCACCTTCCGTGGTTAATTCCTGGCGACGTTCGGGTACCAGACAAATATCGTGCGGCTTGACATCACAGGCAATATCCAGCATTTCAGGAGTGATGGCACACTCAAGGTTCATCCGGGTGGTGAGCAACGGAAGAATGGCATAAACATCCTTATCCTGAATATGGCGACGATCCTCACGCAAATGCAATGTGATGACATCTGCCCCAGCCTGCTCAGCCAACAGAGCTGCCTTGATAGGGTCTGGATATACGCTATGGCGTTGCTGCCTGAGAGTCGCCACGTGATCAATATTTACGCCTAAATCAATCATAAAATACGGAATACAAAATTTATTTTGAAATAATGGAGGTTTGTGTCCAACCGCCACCCAATGCTTTATAAAGTTCTATACGGTTCTGAATGGAATCAAACCCGGTTTGCAAAAAACTTTGCTGAACAGCAAATAAAGCAACCTCTGCTGATTGTACCTGCAAGAAACTGTCTATACCGTTTGAATAGCGCAAATTGGCAATTTTAAGCGTTTCATAGGCAGAAGCCTGCTGTGCTCTCAAAGCATCAAGCTGTGACTGGTAAGTAGACTCACCTGCCAGGGCATCAAGCACCTCACGAAAAGCGGTCTGAATCGACTTTTCGTATTCGGCCACGGCAATATCATTACGTATTTCAGCCAGGTTAAGGTTATTGCTTAATTTTCCAGCGGTAAATATGGGAATATTAATAACAGGATTAAATGACCACATACCATTACCACCATCAAACAGGGAACCCAGATCGGGACTGGCAATACCCAAGAGTCCCGTCAAGGAAATGGATGGAAAAAAGGCTGCCCGGGCTGCACCAATATTGGCATTGGCCGCTTTCAACCTGTTCTCGGCTGCAAGGATGTCTGGTCGACGGGTTAACAAATCTGAAGGTAGTCCCGTGGGCAATTTGGCCATGACAACATCACCGGTAAAAGGCGGTGCTGGCGGTAAATTGTCAGGAATGGGCTGACCAAGAATTAGCTGCAAGGCATTTCTGGCACGCATTTCAGCACGGGTAATTTCAGCAAGGATCGCTTTGGCCCCTTCAAGTGTGGTTTTTGCCTGATTGACATCAAGTATTGTGGCAACACCACCTTTGTATCGACTTTGAACCAGATCATACGTTCCCTGACGCGACTTGATGGTTTTGTTAACCAGTTCTTTTTGCGCCTCAAGATTTCTGACCGTAAAGTACGTGGATGCAAGCTGACCGATCAGATTGATTTGAACGGTGGTGCGGGCCTGTTGCGTTGCCAGGTATTGTTCAAAGGCCGCTTCAGATAAACTTCTTTGTCGACCAAAAAAATCAAGTTCAAAATTGGTCATGCCAATACCTGCGACATTGCTGCGGGATACCGAGGGCGCCAAAGCACCACCCGCACGCATATCCTCAGGCATGCGCTGAGCCGTTTGCTGTGCATTGACACCAATTTGAGGAAATTGGTCACTGCGTTGAATGCCATACAGGGCACGAGCCTCTTCGACCCGCTGAACTGCTATCCGCATATCACGGTTGTTTTCAAGCGCAATAGGAATCAGCGCTTTCAGGCGTTCATCCTTGAAAAAAGTTTCCCATCCCAGGTCAGCCGTATGCTGGAGACCGTCAGACTGTGAGGATGAACTGTCTTGTCCCGGAAACTGGTCAGGAACTGGCAGCCCAGGACGTTCGTATTTGGGGTTTAAAGAACACCCGGTCAATACAGTTGCCAACAAGACTACCGACAACTTGGGAGAGAAATGTTTCACGATATTCATTTTTCAGGGTTACTCTCAGTAGGTTGATCTTTGTTTTCGCCTGAATTTGAGGGATCCAGCGTTTCTATTTCGGCAACATCTTTATAAATCTCGTGCCGGTAAGCGTACGCTTCTTGTTCAGTTTCGAAAGACTGGGCTTGCTCGCCTAATAAACGTGGCCGTGTTTTGAAAATTTTCATGACGACAACAAAAAAGACGGGAACAAAGAGTACAGAGAAAGGCGTGGCAGCCAGCATTCCACCAATCACACCAACACCAACGGCACGCTGACCTGCGGCACCGGCGCCATCTGCCAATACCAACGGTAACACACCAAGAATAAAAGCAAAAGAGGTCATGAGAATAGGCCTGAAACGAAGTCGGGCCGCCTGCATCGTTGATTCGATCAGATCCCTGCCCGATGCATAGGCATCTTTGGCGAATTCTACAATCAGAATCGCATTCTTGGCGGATAAACCAATAACAGTGATCATGCCCACCTGGAAATAAATGTCATTGGACATACCTGTCCAGGTCGTCAGGCCAACGGTACCGAGCATACCCAGAGGAACGATCAGCATGGCAGACACCGGAATGGTCCAGCTTTCATACAGGGCAGCCAGAACCAGGAAAACCACAATCAGGGACAGGGCCATGGTAATGGGGGCCTGATTACCGGCCTGAATTTCCTGAAATGATAAGCCCGCCCATTCATAGCCAATGCCAGAAGGCAATTGTGCAATCAGGCGCTCGATTTCAGCCATGGCTTCACCGTTGGAATAGCCCGGTTGGGCCTGACCACTAATGGTGATGGCATCAAAACTGTTGAAGCGGCTGACCTGGGTTGGTCCCTGGGTCCAGTCAAGCTTGACGAAAGAAGACATGTCCACGAGTTCTCCAGAGGCGTTATGCACCTTGAGCTTGAGAATATCTTCGGGGGTCATGCGGAATTGGGCGTCAGATTGAACCCAAACGTTTTGCATCCATCCGGTATTGGGGAATTTACCCAAATAACCCGAACCGATTGCGCTGCCCAGCACATTGGCAACTTCAGTCATATTAACGCCCAATATCGCCGCCTTTTCACGATCAATATTCACGTTAAGCTGTGGCCCTGGACCCAGGCCTGAAATGCGCACTTGCGTGAGGATGTCACTTTTCTGGGCCAATCCCAACAGTTGATTGGCAGCATCACGTAAAGCCAATTGACCCAGTGATCCCCTGTCCTGCAGCCTTAAATCAAAACCGGTAGCTGTACCCAACGAGGGAATCGCAGGTGGAATAACGGCAAATACCATGGCATCGGGAATACCAAATAACAGACTGCCGGTTGCTTTGGCTGAAAGTGCCTGAGCAGATTGTCCGGGCCCCTGCCGTTCGGAAAATCCTTTCAGTGGAACGAATGCAATCGCCGAGTTAAGACCCGTGCCACTAAAACTGAACCCCTGAACCGTAATGATATTTTCCGTTTCAGGCAATTTTGAGAAATATTCTTCTACCGTATCAATGACTTCCATGGTTCGGTTGGCCGAAACACCCGATGGCAATTCAATATTGGCAATCATAAAGCCCTGGTCTTCATCGGGAAGAAATGAGCTGGGCAAACGCAGGAACATATATGCCATGCCAACTGAAAGAATCAGATAGATGAACATCATGCGTCCGCCTCGCTTGATAAAGGCACCCACCCAGCCGGAATAGCCGTTGGTCATTTTATTGAAGACGCGGTTAAACCAGCCAAAAAATCCCTTTTTAACTTCATGATGCCCTTTGGCCACGGGCTTCAGAATGGTTGCGCACAAAGCGGGAGTAAAGGTTAGAGCAAGAAAAGCCGAGAAACCGATTGAGACAATCATGGATACGGCGAACTGACGGTAAATTACACCGGCTGAACCACTCATGAAAACCAGCGGAATAAATACTGTTATCAGAACCAGTGTAATACCAACAATGGCACCGCCAATTTGTGGCATCGCTTTATAGGTGGCATCTTTGGGTGAAAGCCCTTCTTCGGACATGATCCGCTCAACGTTTTCAACCACCACAATCGCATCATCCACCAAAATACCAATGGCCAGAACCATGGCAAACATGGTAAGCGTGTTAATGGAGTAACCCAGAAACAGCAAGGTGGTCACTGTTCCCATCAGGGCAATGGGCACAACGACAGCAGGAATGACCGTATACCTGACATTTTGCAAGAACACGAACATGACAATAAACACCAGAATCATGGCCTCTACCAGCGTATGTACCACTTGCGTGATGGATGCCTCGACATAAGGTGCCGTATCGTAAGGAATGCTGTATGTCACGTTCTCGGGGAAATAACGTGACAGGCTTTCCATTTCTTCCTTGATCAGTTTTGCCGTAGAAAGCGCATTCGCATTGGGGGCCAGGGAAATGGCAAACGAAGCGGATGGTGCACCATTCAGGCGAGAGCTGAACTGATAGGAATCTGAGCCGATCTCAACCCTGGCCACATCCTTCACACGAACCACAGAACCGTCAGGATTGGCACGTAAAACGATATTGGCAAACTCTTCTACGGTTTCCAACTGGCCATTAGTGGAAACAATGGCACTGGTTGTCTGGTTTTCAGGTGTCGGGGGAGACCCCAGTGTACCGGCTGAAATGGCCCTGTTTTGTGCCGCCAGTGCAGCACTCACATCGGTCATTGTCATGCCATAATTGGTTAATTTGGCAGGATCAGTCCAGATACGCATCGCCCTGGGTGCGGCAAACAGCTGAAAAGTACCCACCCCTTCAATCCGCGAGATTGAGTTTTGAATATTGCGGGTAATGTAGTCACCCAACTCCGCTGCCGAGGTCGAGCCGTCAGTAGAGCTGAGGGCAACAATCAGCAGGAAGCCGGCTGAACTTTTACTGAACCTGAGGCCTTGATCCATAACGGCCTGGGGGAGTTTGGAAGAGACGTTGGCCACTTTGTTCTGAACTTCAACCTGGGCCATGTTGGGATCGGTACCCGGTTTGAAAATGACATCAATGTCTGAACGGCCATAAGCGTCACTGGTTGATGAGTAATAAAGCAGGTTTTCTGCTCCATTCAGCTCATTTTCAATAACACTTGTAACCTGTTGGGCTACATCTTCGGCAGATGCGCCGGGGTAAGTAGCGCTGATATTAATGGTGGGAGGAGCAACTTCCGGGTATTGCGCCACCGGCATGAATGGAATCGAAATCACGCCTGCGAAGAATATGATAATGGCAACAACCCAAGCGAAAATCGGGCGATTAATAAAGAAGTTGGACATATATCTTCTCAGCTTTCGGCAGATTTATTGGAGTCGACAGATTCTTCGCCTGACGCTTTTTTCCAGGGTATGGGTTTTACCGTGCCGCCAGGCTGGGCTTTCTGAAAACCTTCGACAATCACTTCATCATTGGGAGTCAGACCTTTATTGATGATGGTTTTACCATCGATCGAACTGCCTTCTTGTACCGCGACAGAGACGACTTTATCGTCTTTAACCAACAACAATTTGACCAAACCGTCCGGTGTACGTTGCAATGCCTGATTGGGCACCATCAGTGCCTGTGGATTCACGCCCTGCTCCAACCTGACCTGGGTAAACATGCCTGGCAACAGTAGATGTTGCGGATTGGGGAAGATGGAACGCAAGGTAACCTGGGCGGTTGTCGGGTTGACAGAAACACCGGTAAAAAGCAATTTACCATTTTCCGGATAAAGAGAACCGTCCTCCATTTCAAGCTGGACAACAGCCATGCCCGTTTCTGTCTGTTTGAGCTCTCCCTCAGCAAGCGCCTTGCGCAGATTGCTTAATTCACCCGTGGTTTGTGAAAAATCCACATAAACCTGGTCAATTTGTTGCACAGTGGCCAGGTGGGTACCGGTGCCCGCACTTACCAACGCGCCCTCAGTGACAAATGCCTCACCAATGATGCCATCAATGGGGGACGTGACATCCGTGTAACCAAGATTGATTTGAGCAGCATCCAGAGCGGCCTTGGCCTGACTGATGGCTGCTTCTGCCTGGGCAGCCTGTGCAACGGCATTGTCATACTCTTGGCGACTTACCGCGGCAGACTTGACCAGAGTTGAATAACGTTTTGCCAGTAAACGCGCGCTTTTCGCATTCGCTTCGGCCTGCTCAAGCGCTGCAGCAGCCTGATTGACCGCAGCCTGGTAGGTGGAAGGATCTATTTTAAACAGTAACTGCCCTTCTTTTACAACACTACCCTGCTCGAATTCAATGCTCTGAATAATCCCGTTCACCCGAGCACGTACCTCAGCATCTTTGATCGCCGCTACCCGGCCTGGTAATGTAGTGTATACACGGGCCTCAGCAGGCTCTACTTTAATAGTGGAAACCGGAAACACGGGAGGAGCTCCGGCTGCAGCGGGATTATCCGCTTCTTTTTTTCCACAACCACTTAGTAGAAGCACCGAACATGCAAGCAATGCCGTAATTTTATGGCTGGCAAAGGTTGATTTTATTCTCATTTGACTGTGACCCGAAAAATATACCATTAAGGATATTTTTATTGAAAATGTTGATTTAATTAAAAGATGCTGTAAATTATAGTGGAAAAATAATTGCCTAAGCAATATTTAGCCAGTTAAAAGAAAAATACTTGCCTAAGCAACAGTTAAGTCCTGTAGGTATTTATTTAACCCATCAGCATAATGGAATTCTTTTTCAACTAACCTAATAAAAGGGCATCATCCGAAACCTGCTCGCCCCTGACTTTTTCAAACATTTGCAGCAAGTCGGAAACACTCATTCCTTTGCGCTTTTCCCCACTGACATCAAGCACGACCTGACCTTGGTGCAGCATAACAGTTCTTTCGCCAATTTCAAGAGCCTGTTTCATGCTATGGGTTACCATCATGGTGGTTAATTTTTGCTCCGCGACCAGTTTCTGTGTTAACTCAAGCACAAAATGGGCGGTTCTTGGGTCTAGTGCCGCCGTATGCTCATCAAGCAATAAAATCTTGCTCGGTTGCAAGGCTGCCATCAATAAACTGACCGCTTGCCGTTGCCCACCTGAAAGCAGACCGATACGATCAGTCAGGCGATTTTCAAGCCCCAATCCAAGAATGGCCAGGCGATCCCTGAAAAGTGCTTTCATGAACGGCTTGATGGCAGGAGCAAGTCCCCTTGACTGCCCCCGGTTATAAGCCAAAGACAGGTTTTCTTCGATCGTCAGGTCTTCGCAGGTGCCTGCCATCGGGTCCTGGAAAACACGCGCCACATTGCCGGCCCGTTGCCAGCCTGGAACACGAGTGACATCAATATCATTAAGCAGTATGCGACCGGAATCCACCATGGTTTCACCGGCAATGGCATTCAAGAAAGTGGATTTCCCGGCACCATTCGAACCAATGACCGTGACAAACTGACCTTCCGGGATGGTTAAGGACATACCTTGCAAGGCACGGGTTTCAATCGGTGTGCCTGGATTAAAAGTGATTCGTAAATTTTCTGCTTTCAGCATGACATTAACCTTTTTTCGCTTTCAGCATTTTATTAAGTTTGGGCAAAATCAGTGCAAATGTAACCAGCAAGGCAGTCACCAGATTAAGATCTTGCGCTTTGAGCCCGATGAAGTCACTGTTTAAGGCCAGGGCAATGAAAAAACGATACAGTACAGCACCAATAATCACCGCCAGCGTTACATAAACAAACCTACGGGCAGGAATGATGCTTTGTCCAACAATAACTGCCGCCAGGCCGATCACAATGGTGCCTATTCCCATTGAAATATCGGATCCGCCTTGCGATTGTGCAAACAAGGCGCCACCCAGCCCGACCAGGGCGTTTGAAATGGCCATGCCTAACATGACCATGCGGTCGGTTGAAATACCCTGTGCCCTGGCCATCCTGAGATTTGAACCGGTTGAACGCATGGCCAGCCCTGATTGAGTGGCAAAATAGCGATCCAAAAGCAATTTGACAATGACCACAATCAATAATAAAAGAAGTGGGCGCCAGAAATGCTCTTCGAGGGAAGCGGGCTGCAAGAGAGAAAAGACGGTATCACTGGTAATAAGCGGTATATTCGGCCCCCCCATTATCCTCAGGTTAATGGAATACAGGGCAGTCATCATAAGAATACTGGCCAGCAAATCCATGATTCCCAGTTTTACATTAAGCCAACCAGTTAGCATGCCCGCAAACGCGCAGGCCAGCATGGCTAACGCCGTTGCCAAAAAAGGATCACCTCCCATGCTGATAACCAGTGCCGCAATGGCGCCACCCGTGGCAAACGTTCCGTCTACAGTCAGGTCTGGAAATCGAAGGATGCGAAAGGAAATAAATACACCAAGTGCCACAAGACTGTAAATGAAACCCAGTTCAAATGCACCAAGAGAGGAAAATAAGGACATGTTTTATGAGTAATTATTGGTCGGATAAAGTACAACGATACACATCAATACCGTTAAATTCCAGCTTGAATTGCAAATCCCGTTAAAAACGGGATTCGCAATTCAGTCATTTTTACTCCACAACAACAGCAGCCGATTTCAGGAGCTCTTCAGGCAGTTCAATACCCTGGTTTTTAGCCGCGGCAGGATTCACATAAAGCTCCAGTTTTGAGCTGGTTTGTGAAGGAATGGTGCCCGGATCTTCCCCATTCAGGATGCGGGCTACAATTTCACCTGTTTGGATACCGAGGTCTTTATAGTTAATACCCAAGGCAGCAATGGCACCACGCTTGACGCTGTCAGTATCGGAAGCAATCAGGGGAATGTCGGCTTCATTTCCAACCTTAACCAGTGCCTCATAGGCAGATACCACGTTGTTGTCGGTGTTGGTATAAATAACATCCACTTTGCCAATCAGGCTTCGTGCGGCAGAGCCCACATCAACAGACCGGGGAGCTGATGCTTCAACAAGCTCCATACCCTCCATGGGAAGTAAAGTTTTCAAGCGCTTTACAACAACCGCAGAATTGGCCTCGCCAGGGTTATACACCATACCCACTTTCTTGGCATTGGGTACAACGCGCTTGATCAAATCCACCTGTTTTTCAAGCTCAAGCACATCAGACACCCCGGTCACGTTCGTGCCAGAAGCTTCGACGGTTGAAACCAGTTGTGCCGCTACCGGGTCGGTAACTGCGGAGTACACTACAGGAATTTGCTTGGTGGCGGCCACAACAGCCTGGGCAGAAGGTGTGGCAATCGCTACGATGGCATCAGGTTTGTCACCGATAAACTGACGTGCAATTTGTGCTGCCGTACCTGTATTGCCCTGTGCGCTCTGGTAATCCAGGTCCAGGTTTTTACCTTTTACGTAGCCATTTTTCTCAAGTGCCTCGATCACGCCATCACGAACCGAATCAAGTGCGGGGTGTTCAACAATGGCAGTAATGGCCACGGATTTTTCCTGGGCATAAGCCATATTAGATGCCAATACGGCTGCCAATAAAGCAGTTCCAAAACCCAATTTAAATTTTTTCACCAACATGACAACTCCACAGACTAAATAATAATTCCAAATTCTCACACATGCCATTTACCCGTAACACTGGTAAAAACCAGCATGTGTCAAGACATCGCCTAAAACTTCAATAAACCATCAGCTTGAGGCTCTACAGACAAAGCCTTTATCCATTTTGTTGCAGGCAGACCATAACGACGCTCGACATCGACCGCCCGTGCGGCCAACACTTCTGCCTCAATTTCCAGCGCTGGTCCGGTAAAAGCCAGAATGATCCGGTTACCATCCTCGGTTTCAGGAAACATGATCACCCTGTTTGCAAAAGCTTTATTGATATTCCTGATGTTGGAATGGAAACTGGGGTGATGTCCAAAAAGGTTGATGACAGCAATACCCAAATCACCCAACACGCGGTGACATCCCTGATAAAACACTAATGAATTGCATACCGGCCCTTGGGCGGTGTAATCATATAAATCCACCATGAGCACAGAACAGTTGTCATGGTTGAGGGGATCGGTCACCCACTCATGGGCATCCTCATGAATCATGGAGTGCCTTTTGTGATGGCCCAGACGGAAATAAGACTGGCATATTGCCGTCACCATCGGATTCCACTCCACAGTGATTACCTGGCTTTGCGTATGCCTGAGGCAAAAACGCGTTAATGCCCCTGCTCCAAGACCCAAAATGCCAATGCTTTTATCTTTGGGTGGAGACAGGAACAGCAACCAGGCCATCATTTGCTCGGTATATTCAAAAACAAGGCGTGAAGGTTTGGAAACCTGCATGGCACCTTGCATCCAGACACTGTCGAAATGTAAATAACGTATGCCATCCTGTTCTGACATTGAAGGTGTATCATGTACAGGATGGGGTTCCAGTTTTCTGCTTGCCATTAAACTCGCTCAAAAATCGCTGCAATACCCTGACCACCACCAATACACATGGTAACCAGTGCGTACTTGCCCTGAATACGTTGCAGCTCGTACAAGGCTTTTACTGTAATAATAGTGCCGGTTGCCCCAATAGGGTGCCCCAGACTAATGCCACTGCCGTTGGGATTGACCTTTGCCGGATCAAACCCCAACGCTTTGCTGACGGCACAGGCTTGTGCCGCAAAAGCTTCATTAGCCTCTATGATATCCATATCATTAATGGTAAGACCGGCCTTGGCCAATGCTTTTTGCGTTGCCGGCACCGGACCGATTCCCATTAACCCGGGCTCTACGCCCGCATGCGCATAAGCCACCAGACGGGCAAGCGGCTTGGCATTGCGTTCCCTGACCATTTCCTCATTCATGAGCACCACAGCCGCAGAACCATCGTTAATGCCTGAAGCATTGCCTGCGGTTACCGTACCGTTTTCGCGAACAAAAACCGGTTTTAGTTTTGACAGGCCTTCAAGGGTGATATCGCGGCGCACATGTTCGTCGGTATCGAATATTACATCACCTTTACGTGATTTTTGTACGATTGGAACAATTTGCTCTTTAAAGTAACCGTTATCAATGGCATGAATGGCCCGGCGATGTGATTCCAGAGCCAAGGCATCCTGCTCTTCACGGGTGATTTCGAATTTCTTTGCCACATTTTCGGCGGTGACCCCCATATGGATATTTTCAAAAGGATCCGACAAAGCCCCTGTCATCATGTCCATGGCAACGCTATCTCCCATACGGGCGCCAAAACGATGGGCCGGCAGTATATAGGGGGCACGACTCATGTTTTCAACACCGCCTGCCACGGCCACCGATGTATCTCCCAGCATGATGCTTTGCGCGGCAGATACAATGGCCTGCAATCCCGATCCGCAAAGACGGTTCACATTGAGCGCGGGAGTTTCGATGGAGACACCCGCGTTTACGGATGCCACACGGGAAACATACATATCACGGGGCTCGGTATTGGCGACATGACCAATGACAACATGCCCCACATCGGACCCGGCAAGATTTGCCCTGGCAAGCGCCTCCTTAATTACCGTGCTACCCAATTCGCAGGGCGGCACATCTTTTAAGGAACCACCAAAAGTGCCAATAGCCGTTCTAACACCAGAAACCACGAAAATGCCGCTCATCTCTTCACTCCTTTGGGTAAAAAAAAACGTAAACATTATTTTGAACTAAAATAGCCTTTAAATTTAACCCAGATCGCCTTCTATCTCAAAGGATTTATTCATACATGAAAATTGCAACCTGGAACGTCAACTCACTAAAGGTAAGATTGCCACAAGTGATTGCCTGGCTACAGGAAAACCCCGTTGATGCCCTGTGTCTTCAGGAACTGAAGCAGGAAACCGATAAATTTCCGCTTGATGCCTTTAAAGAACTGGGCTATGAATGTGCTTGGACCGGTCAGAAGACCTATAACGGTGTAGCCATTATTTCCAGACAGAAACCATTTGATATCACGCTGAACAACCCGTTTTTCCCTGATGAACAGCAAAGACTGGTCAGCATTACCGTCCCCTCTTCAATCGGAGACATACGGATCATTTGTGCCTACTGCCCAAATGGCAGCTCACTGGACAGTGAAAAATATGCCTATAAACTTGAATGGTTCAAGGCCTTGCATCAATACCTGGAACAACAACTTCAGAAATATCCCAATTTAGCGGTTTTGGGCGATTATAATGTGGCTCCGGAGGACCGTGATATCCATGAGAAATACAGTGGTGACATTTTGGTCTCGCCGCCTGAACGTGAGGCTTTCCAGCGCTTGCTCAATTTGGGGTTAAGCGATTCGTTTCGACTGTTCGAGCAGGAAGAAAAATCGTTTAGCTGGTGGGATTACCGCATGATGGGATTCCGGCGCAATGCCGGTTTGCGAATTGATCATATTCTGCTTTCAAAGCCATTGCGGGATTTATGTACTGAATGCGTGATAGATAAACAACCACGCCGGAATGAACAACCCTCCGATCATACCCCGGTCATCGCCACCATCGACATTTAATGTAAATGGCCTGAGTTTGTCAAAATATCCAACTCAGGCCATTATCGTTGCCGGTCAATCAACCCGTGGCTGGGCACATTTGCCTTTATTGACAAGCTGATATCGCTTAATTATTCACCGTCCTGTATCCGCTGTTCAAGATCACTGGCTTGCGCAGCAGTACTCATGGGTACAAACAAATGCCCTGTATCAATAGCCTGGCTAATGGCCAGGATGGAAACCAGCTTGTTATTCATGGTAACGGTTAGATTTTTACCAATATTGCGACTGGTAAAATCGGCAAGTTTTGCACTACCCTGAGGGGAAAAATGCAAATCAACAAAAACATTGCCCGCACTATCCTGTTTGGCAATGGCATTTTGCAAGTCATTCCGGACTAAAGTCTGGGTTGGATCCACATAAACAAGCTGACCACTTTGTTGAACAGGGATATAGCCCGCCAGCGGCGTCATGGATGACACATAAATGACCAGGGAAGAGGCAACCTGGGACTGTTGAGGCAACGAAGGTGGCTGCACGACAGGCACCTGCTCGGCAGGCAATACAGGAACATCGCTCCGCAAAGTTCCTCCTTGGCGACCATCAGGAAATAGCTCTACGGTCTCGCAACCGGCAAGCAGAGCAGTCGATCCAAGTATAGTGAATTTTACAAATTTTTTTATACTCATACTATTACCAATCAATGTTAGAGGAAGCGTTCGTGTCCTTTCAGGTATCGCCACTGCCCTACCGGCAAGTCTGCCAGAGTGACATTGCCCATACGCACCCGTTTAAGGCCAACCACTTTCAGGCCAACCAATTCACACATGCGACGAATTTGACGTTTTTTGCCTTCATGTAAAATAAATTTTAACTGATCATCATTCAACCATGAAACTTCTGCCGGGCGCAAGGCCTGACCATCCAGAGTCAGGCCATGATTCAACAGACTCAGGCCATTACCCATCATTCTACCTTCAACCCTAACCAAATATTCTTTTTCCACCTCTGAGTCTTCACCAATTAACTGCTTGGCAATACGACCATCCTGGGTCAATACCAACAAGCCCTGTGAGTCGATATCCAGCCTGCCTGCAGGCGCAAGACCTCGAAGATGAGAGGGCTCAAACCGTTGACGGCCTTTATCAAACTGGCGTTCCGGGGTGATCAGGCTGGCAGCGGGTCGATACCCGCCTTCAGCCTGTCCGGACACATAGCCAACCGGCTTGTTAAGGATAATGGTTACCCTTGCGGTTTGTCTTGCCTGCGCCATTTTATCAAGTGTAATCGTTTGGTTGGGATAGGCTTTGTCACCCAGTCCCACCACTCTGCCATCCACTTTTACCCACCCGCGTTCAATGTAGGCATCTGCCTCACGGCGTGAACACATCCCTTTTTCGGACATGAGTTTAGAAATTCTTGCTTTTTCCATTTATTTCTCAATTTTTTTAGCATTTCAACTCAATGCTGAGTGAATTATTGATATATTCCATTTATAAAAAATGAACAATTGTAGTAATGAACACTTATACAGATACTCCCAACTGGTTATCCGCTCCCCCTCCAAAACTTGAAGGCTTGCAAAAGCAATGGTTGTTTCGACCGGGCGCACTCACAGGCGGTTTGCGACAACTTGGCATTGTTGAGATAAGGATATTGAAAGAATGCATACAAAGCCTGCCCTATGATGAGGCAGGCACGTGCAGGCAGTTTGCATCCAGTCCTGTATGGGTCCGTGAAATTATAATGTCCATCAATGGCATTCCGGCTGTTGCCGCACGCAGTCTGACTCCATTAAAAGCCTCGCATGGCGTTTGGCAAGGCATCAGGAAATTAAGAACCCGTCCTTTGGCGGACATTCTTTACACTGATCGGGCCATCGTACGGTCAAACTTTGAATGCGGGCTTGTTAAAAGAACCATGCCCATTTACAACACGCTGGCCAAGGTTTTACATCCTGTACCAGCCAGACCAACACTTGCCAGACGGTCTACATTCTGGAAAAACGGGCAGCCTCTATTGGTAACCGAGTGTTTTTTACCTGCATTCTGGAATGAAATCATTCCTGCTGCAAGTCAAAACAAAAAACAGAATGTAGCATAAAAATGCCTGGGCTTGAATACCAGGCCATTATATTTTCTAGAGTGCCTGGTCATCCAGTTCGCCCGTACGAATCCGGACTGCTTTTTCAATATGAGTGACAAAAATTTTGCCATCTCCAATTTTTCCTGTGCGGGCCGCTTTTACGATGGCCTCAAGAGCCGCGTCAACCTGACTGTCGGGGATGGCCAGTTCGATTCTCACCTTGGGTAAAAAATCTACAACATACTCTGCACCCCGATAAAGCTCAGTGTGTCCCTTCTGGCGACCAAAGCCCTTGACTTCAGTTACCGTCAGGCCACTCACCCCAATTTCAGCCAAGGCTTCGCGTACTTCATCGAGTTTAAAAGGTTTGATTATTGCAGTTACTAATTTCACCTTGTCTGTCCTTTTATCATGTTCATTATTTTGAATTTTAACCTGAGCAGGTTATTTGAGGATGCTAGAAACGATATCCATTGGTAATTGGATAGCGCCAGTCACGTCCAAATGCCCTTCTCGTTAATTTCGGGCCAGGTGCACCCTGGCGACGTTTGTATTCATTGATTTTCAATAGACGGGCCACTTTCTCAACCTCTTCACGGACATAGCCGGCCGCAATAATTTCTTCTGACGCCTGGTCTTGTTCCATCATGCGTTCAATGATGCCGTCCAGGATATCGTACTCGGGCAAACTGTCCTGATCGGTTTGATCGGGCCTAAGCTCTGCTGATGGAGGACGGGTGATAATTCTTTCAGGAATGACTGAAGTAATAGTGTTACGCCATTGGGCAAGGCGGTAAACCCAGGTTTTGGGCAAGTCTTTAAGCATGGCGAAACCACCCACCATATCCCCGTACAAGGTACAGTAGCCGGTTGCCAGTTCGGATTTGTTGCCAGTGGTTAAAACTACCGAACCAAACTTGTTGGAAAGTGCCATTAACAGGGTGCCACGAATACGTGCCTGCAAATTTTCTTCCGTTGTATCAACAGGAAGACTGTTGAAAATGGGCGACAAGGCGTTCAGGTAAGCCTCAAACATGCTGGCAATGGCAATTTCATGGTAACTAACACCCAATCGCTGTGCCATGTCCTGGGAATCAGTCACTGAAATATCTGCCGTATATTCTGACGGCATCATGACCGCCTGCACATTTTGGGCGCCAATGGCATCGACAGCAACAGCAAGCACCACGGCTGAATCAATGCCGCCTGACAAACCCAGCAAGGCTTTTTTAAAAAAGTTCTTGCCAAGGTAGTCTTGCGTGGCTAGCACCAATGCGCGCCAGATCTCGGACTCCAGAGGTTCATCATTGTTTTTGAGCAAGCTATTGAATGGCAGGCTATTGTCCACTTGGGCCAGTGGCAAGGCTTGTGCTGCCGTTAATTGTTTTTCTTTTAATTCCACAATACCCAGAGTCTGGACAAAAGTATTCAGTTCCTGAACAAGCTGGCCCTGTGCATCGAGCACAAAAGAGTTACCATCAAAAACCAGCTCGTCCTGTCCACCTACCATATTGCAATAAACAACAGACATACCATGTTCACAGATATTTCCCTGCATGACTTCAATACGCAGATCATCTTTATTCATGGTGTAAGGTGATGCATTCAACACCAGCAATGTTTGGGCACCGGCCTGGGCAGCCTGTTGGGGCACGGTAGGCAACCAGGTATCTTCACAAATAGCCACGCCAAAACAATGGCCCTTAAGCGTAAAAACAAAAGGTTCTGTGCCGGCAGTAAAGTAACGCTTTTCATCAAAGACGGAATAATTGGGTAATTCCTGCTTGAAATAAACCCCTTCTACCTTGCCGTTAACCACCAGCGAAGCACAATTATGTATGCCTTTGGGGGTTTTGAAAACATGCCCTATTAATATATGCAGATTGGTAAAGCCTGCCAGATTGGCACATAATTTCTCGAACTCGGAAGCCTGCGCATGGATGAATTCGGGTCGCAGCAGCAAATCTTCAGGTTGATAGCCCACCAGCGCCAGTTCAGGCAAAACAAGGATATCCACACCATGCTCATGAGCCTTTTGTGCCGCCTGCACGATAAGCGCCGCATTGTCTGCAAAACGCCCCACCGTTGCATTAATTTGAGCCAAACCGATTAAAATGGGTGCTTCCATGATAGAAAAATCAAATATCCATTAAACTTTTAATTAAAACACAGTTGTGCTTTCTCAACGAATAAAATACTTATAATTAGTATAAATTTCTTCTTCCAATTTTTTACTTTTTTTCATACTCCCGCATAATTATGACCAACAATACATCTTCGCAAAATCAATTTGACAACAAGGCACAGGCCTGGTCTGCCCGTTTCAGCGAACCGGTCTCCGATCTGGTCAAACGCTATACCGCTTCGGTTGATTTTGACAAACGGCTGGCACGCTTTGATATTCAGGGTTCCTTGGCCCACGCTGATATGCTGGCTCATGTTGGGGTCATTTCTGCTCAAGATCTTGCCGATATTCAAAAAGGCATGCAGCAAATCCTGGCTGAAATTGAACAGGGCCAGTTCGAGTGGTTGCTTGATCTTGAGGATGTTCACCTGAATATTGAAAAACGTCTGGTTGAATTGATCGGAGATGCGGGTAAGCGCCTGCATACAGGACGCTCACGAAACGACCAGGTAGCCACCGATATTCGCTTATGGCTGCGTGAGGAAATTGATATTTCCAGCCAGTTGCTGGTGCAACTGCGCCAGGCACTGGCAACCGTTGCGCTAGAGCACCACGATACGATCATGCCCGGCTTTACCCACCTTCAGGTTGCCCAACCCGTTACTTTCGGCCATCATCTGCTGGCCTACGCCGAAATGTTTGCCCGCGATGCCCAGCGCCTGCAAGACTGCCGCAAGCGGGTCAATCAACTGCCCTTGGGCGCTGCTGCCCTGGCTGGCACCTCTTACCCGATTGACCGCGAACGCGTGGCAAATACCCTGCAGTTTGAGGGCGTATGCCGCAACTCGCTTGATGCGGTTTCCGATCGTGACTTTGCCATCGAGTTTTGCGCCGTTGTTTCATTAGTGATGACCCATATTTCACGCCTGTCAGAAGAATTGATTCTGTGGATGAGTCCCCGTGTCGGCTTTATTGAACTGGCAGACCGTTTCTGCACAGGCAGTTCCATCATGCCACAAAAGAAAAACCCCGATGTACCCGAACTGGCCCGAGGCAAAACCGGACGTGTCAACGGCAATCTGATTGGCTTGCTAACCCTGATGAAAGGCCAGCCCCTGGCCTACAACAAAGATAATCAGGAAGACAAGGAAGGCCTGTTTGATTCGGCCGATACCTTACGGGACACACTGACCATTTTTGCTGACATGGTGGGTGGCATCAAGGTCAAGCCTGAAAACATGCGTGCCGCTGCCCTGCAGGGTTTTTCCACAGCGACCGATCTGGCTGACTACCTGGTTAAAAAAGGCCTGCCTTTCAGGGATGCCCATGAAACTGTTGCACTGGCCGTCAGAAAATGTGAAGAGTCCGGTTGTGACCTGGCTGACTTAAGCCTTGAGCAATTGCAGGAATTCAATGCCAGCATTGAAGAGGATGTGTTTGAAGTGTTAACGCTGGAAGGTTCCGTATCTTCACGCAATCATATTGGTGGAACAGCACCGGCAAGGGTTAAAGAGGAAGCCGAGCGTATTCTGGCAGAAACCCGCAACTGATGGCTGAACGACAAATGTTCCGGAAGAAAAGGCCTTAGCGTTTCAATGGCTTATTGGCGAGATTAATCCTCAAAATAATCTCCATCCACTATCTTCCGCACCACATCAGAACTAAACCCCCGGGACAGTAAAAAGCGCATTTGTCGTGCGTATTCCTGGGGGGTTTCATATTTTACTCCCCGAAACTTCTTGAGCCAGACTTCGTAAGCACGTTGTTGCTCGGTTTGTTCCAGTTCTTCTTTGATGTTGGAAATATCTTCAGCATTAAGTTTATGCTGTTTTAATTCCTGAAGGATTTTTGCCGTTCCCCATTTTGATGATTTCTGCTGTGCAAATACTTGGGTAAACCGTTGGTTGGATTGCCAGTTTTCTTTTTTCAGTCGTTCCAATACCTGCTCAACTTCTTCAGGGGATGCTGCATGGGGAAGCAGTTTTCGGCCTAATTCAAGCTCTGAATGTTCGCGATGGGAAAGCAGATTGACTGCCCTTGCCAGCAAAGAGAGGCCCGTTTTTTTATTGGCGGCCTGGGTGGCTTTTTTTGTTTTTTGCAAGTCAGAAGTTCGTACTGTTTCCTGACTATTGTTGTGTGGTGGCTGGCTGTTCTTACGGGTAAACAGCCCCTTACCTTGGAAAGAGTCACCTGAACGCCCTGCCTTGGCAGCGCTTGATGCTTCAGGCACAGGCGGTGACTTTGAAACACGAACCGTTTCAAAGTCATCGTTATCATCATCTAAATCATTAAAGTAATGGCGATTCATTTGATATGCATTCCCACGCGGGAGCGTGGGAATGAGAGCCTAAGAGCGTAAGATTGAGTAAACGAGTACGCATTCGATACGAGCCATTATTCGATTTCAGCCTCATCGTCGGTGGGCGCTACGGATTGTGCCTGGGAAATAATGCCCAGGTTTTCACGGATCCTGTTTTCAATTTCAAAGGCAAGGTCGGGATTTTCTTTAAGGTACTCACGAACATTGTCTTTGCCTTGGCCAATTTTAGTGCCATTGTAGCTGTACCAGGCACCGGCTTTGTCCACAATACCGGCCTGAACGCCCAGATCAATAATTTCACCCTGACGGGAAATGCCTGCCCCATACATGATGTCGAATTCGGCCTGTTTGAAAGGCGGAGAAACCTTGTTTTTAACCACTTTGACCCGGGTTTCATTACCAATGATTTCATCGCCTTTCTTGATGGAACCAATACGACGGATATCCAGGCGAACGGAGGCATAGAATTTGAGGGCATTACCACCTGTGGTGGTTTCCGGGCTGCCAAACATGACGCCGATTTTCATGCGAATCTGGTTAATAAAGATAACCATGCAATTGGTGCGTTTGATGGAGGCCGTTAATTTACGCAAGGCCTGGCTCATTAAGCGGGCTTGCAGGCCTGGCAGGCTGTCGCCCATATCGCCTTCAATTTCGGCGCGAGGCGTTAAGGCCGCCACCGAGTCGATAACGATCAGATCGACCGAACCGGAGCGCACCAGGGCATCGGTGATTTCAAGCGCCTGTTCACCGGTATCTGGCTGGGAGATCAGCAAATCGCTTAGGTTAACACCCAATTTTGCAGCATACTGGACATCCAGGGCATGTTCGGCATCAACAAAAGCGCAGGTGCCGCCCAATTTTTGCATTTCAGCAATAACTTGCAGGGTAAGCGTTGTTTTACCGGAAGATTCGGGGCCGTAAATCTCAATAACACGGCCGCGTGGCAAACCTCCAACACCCAGTGCAATATCCAGGCCAAGGGAACCAGTGGAAACGACCTGGATATCGTGCGCCACCTCGTTGTCGCCATAGCGCATGACAGAGCCTTTGCCAAACTGTTTTTCTATTTGAGACAAGGCGGCCGCCAGGGCCTTCGCGCGTTCTGCTGATGCTGTTTTGGATTGTTTGTCGTCCATGGAGGGTCCTTAATTGGGTGACTTCAAAATAAACTCAATTGGATATTATCGCATTAAATTATACTGTATGCATAGACAGTAGTGATAATATTTGCATAATTTCACCAAACAGTAAATATTAACCTGTTTATCCTGGCAATTCAGGACATTGTCAGATGATATCTTTATAGTCAGGAAATGGGAATAAACTGCCTGGTCAAATTTCAAGCACCTATTTGTCAACAGTTTTTTTCTCATCGCTGTGCAACGCCCCGCAACTTTTGCGTTGTACACGTTCCCGTATTTTCCTGCCAGCAACCCTGGCAGGTTTTTTTTGCCTTCATACGTTAAAATCGATACTTTTGGCAGAAAAATATGTGGTTCAAAAACCTGAAAGTCTTTCGTTTATCGCCCGCTTGGCAACTTTCTGTCCAGGATCTCGAGGCCAAGCTCGAGAAACAGCTTTTTCAGCCCGGCAACCGGTCGGACATGCAAAACATGGGCTGGGTTTCACCCGGTAATAATGGTGCCCTGGTACATGCGTTAAACGGTCAGTACCTGTTGGCACTGCGCGTTGAAAAAAAATTGCTGCCAGCAACCGTCATTAATCAGTTCACCAAGGAAAAAGCCCAGGAAATTGAAGAGCAGCAAGGCTACCGCCCGGGGCGCAAACAGCTTAAAGAAATCAAGGAACAGGTTACCGAAGAGTTGTTGCCCAAGGCCTTTAGTATTTTTCGTGACACCAAAGTATGGATAGACACCCGAAACCATTGGTTAATTATTGACGCTGCCGCGGCAGCCAAATCCGATGAGGTCATTGGCATGCTGGCAAAAGTACTGGACCCCTTACCGGTTCAAAGTCTGTTCACCGAACTGTCCCCATCTGCCGCCATGACCGAGTGGCTGCTCCAGGATGAAGCCCCTGCAAACTTTAGCATTGACCAGGATGTCGAGTTGCGCTCCAGTGCCGAAAACCGTGCCACCGTCCGCTATGTGCGCCAGACGCCTGAAAAAGAAGATGTCACCAAACACATAGAGGCAGGCAAACAATGCACTCGCCTGGCGCTTACCTGGGCAGACAGAGTGTCATTTATCCTGAACGAATCACTGGATATCAAACGCGTCGCACCACTGGATATCCTGACGGAAGGCAGCGATTTTTCCAATATGGATGATGCCGAGCGCTTTGATGCCGACATGACATTGATGTGTGCCGAACTGGCAAATTTACTGGATGACCTGGTGGGTGCACTGGGTGGCGAAAAAAAAGCCGGCCCGCAATAAGTCGCTACTTCAGGGTTAAAGTGATAGTATAGGGAACTGCCTGCGCTGTATTTTCAAGCGCAGCTTTTTCCTGTTGGATTTCCATACTTTCCTTGAACATGACCCGCAGCTCATAAAGCCCTTCAACAGGAATAATAAAGTCGGCATCCCGCTCCAGCACTTTGGTCTCTGGGCCGAATAAAACAATATCCAGAAAATCATCTCCTTTGAGACTGACCCGCAATGTCTGGTCTTGCGTGGCCCTGAACTGATAAGCCGAGTACCCTGCCCCCATAATATAACCGGTATAAACCATGGCAGGTTCTTCATCAGAAAAACTAACGTTTTGGGTCATATTGGTCAATGAATTGATGATGGCTTCATTGCGTTTCTTAGACTTCAGTTCGATTTCCTGCTGCATTTTCACAGCCTCAGAAGCATAATGCGTTTCCAGTTTGCCAACGACCACCACCGAGGCAACAGTAAAAACAATAATAATTCCTATAAGAACTTTGGAAAACGTTGAAAAATGCATATAAGTGCTTTTAAGTAATACGTACGGGGTACGCCACCTTTTTAAAGTGGCAAGGGCAAAAGTCTACATCAATATATCGCCCCTGAACAGTTCCCCGCTTGAAAATACGCATTCCCGGTAAATTCAGCCAGTTATCTTAACGGGTCTTTGGATAACATGGCCGCTGCCGTGAACAGCACGTCCGTAGATGAGTTAAGGGCTGTTTCAGTTGAATCTTGCAATACCCCTATTACAAAACCCACCCCCACCACCTGAATGGCGACATCATTGGGAATGCCAAACAGACTACAGGCCATCGGGATGAGTAACAAGGAACCTCCCGCCACACCTGACGCACCACATGCCGAAAGGGTAGAAACAATGCTTAACAATACAATCGTTGGAAAATCAACACTGATATTCAGGGTATTTACCGCAGCCAGCGTCAGTACCGTAATGGTAACTGCAGCCCCTGCCATATTAATGGTTGCTCCCAATGGAATGGAAACCGAATAGGTTTCCCTGTCAAGACCCAGTTTTTCACACAGGGCCATATTAACCGGGATATTGGCCGCCGAGCTACGGGTAAAGAAGGCCGTAATACCACTTTCGCGCAAGCACTGGAATACCAAAGGATATGGGTTGCGCCTGAGTTTGAGGAAAACAATGACCGGGTTGACCACCAAAGCCACAAACAGCATCGATCCAAGCAATACCAGTAATAGATGAGCATAACGAAGCAACTCACCGGCACCTGACTCAACAATCGTGGTTGCCACAAGACCGAAGATACCCAATGGAGCCAAACGGATAATTATTCGAACCACAGCGGTTATCGCATTGGAAAAATCAGTAATGAAAATCTTGGTACTGTCACTGGCATGACGCAGAACCATACCAAATGCAATAGACCAGGCCAGGATGCCAATATAGTTTGCTTCCAGCAAAGCCTGCACAGGATTGGTCGCAATACTTAACGCCAGATTCCTAAGTACTTCAAGTACATTACCGGGCGGATTTAACTGGGCCGACTCAACCTGCAAATTAAGCACGGAAGGAAAGGCCAGACTGGCAATCACCGCCACCAAGGCAGAAAGAAAGGTTCCCAGCACATACAGTAGCAGCACTGGCTTGATTTGGATTTCCGCACCTTTCCGATGACCCGAAATGGCAGCCATAATCAGTATAAAAACCAGGATGGGTGCAATCGATTTAAGCAAATTGATAAACAGGGTTCCCAAAATACTTATTGAAGGAACGGCCGAAGGCCAGATGATAGCAAGTAGAATACCCGCCACCAGACCAATAACAATCTGAAGCACCAGACTGCCATTTTTTATAAAATTCAAGATGGGGTTCCCCGTTGGCTGACCTGCCAGCTCCATGATTCAGTCCCTATAAAAAACAAAATTAAAAATAAACCCGATTAAATTCAAAAAAAATGGAATCGGAAAATGCGTAAATCTAACATATTTTTATTATTCATTGAGTAATACACCAACACCACATTAACAATATAAGCTTGCATCAATAGTAATGGCCCGATCCCCAAGGATCAGGCCATTCATCAAATCACGTTAACTATTAATAATTTAAGCAGCGTAAGCCTTTTTGGCTTCGACTTGCCCGGATTTACCAGTAACACCAATAAATACCTGCCATGCAACGGCCAGGGCACCTACGATAAACACAACGTCACTAAAGGTACGGATCCAGCGCAAGGTTTCAAGAATACCCTGCTGCAGGAAGGCTTCACCGCGAGCATACCACATACCTTCGCTCAGGCTGGCATGGAACTGAATAAGCCCCACTGGCAACAAACTGGTTACGATCATGCCCACCAGGCCCAGGTTCAGGCACCAGAAAGCGGTTTTCATCAAACTGGCACTAAACACCATGTTTGGACGGATATAACGCAGGACCAGTAAAACAAAGCCAAGCGCCAGGAATCCATACACACCGAACAGTGCTGCATGAGAGTGAACGGCCGTTGTATTCAGACCCTGGATGTAATACAAGGCAATAGGTGGGTTAACCATAAAACCGAACACACCTGCACCCAGCATATTCCAGAAAGCAACGGCAATGAAGAAGACCAATGGCCAGTGGAGGTTTTCCATCCATGGGGCCAAGGATTTCAGTCTCCAGTTTTCCCAGGCTTCGTAACCCAGAACCACCAAAGGAACGACTTCAAGTGCACTGAAAGAAGCACCAACAGCCATGACAGGAGTGGTTGTACCCGCAAAATACATGTGGTGGAAAGTACCGGGAACTCCACCCAGCATGAACAATGAAGCAGAAGCCAGGCTGGCAGCAGTTGCCATGCGTTTTGAAACCAGGCCCATGGAAGAGAAAATAAAAGCCAGGGCTGTGGTGGCGAACACTTCAAAGAAGCCTTCAACCCACAGGTGAACCACCCACCAACGCCAGTATTCCATGACGGTGATATGAGAGCGCTCGCCATAGAACAGGCCGGCGGCATAGAACAAACCAATACAAATACATGATGCGGTAAACAGGATCAACAGGTGCTTGTCACCTTTTTGTTTAAGCGCACCGACTATGCCATTGAGCATAAGGACCAGCCAGAAAGCCACACCGATGAATTTTACGATTTGCCAGAAACGGCCCAGTTCAAGGTATTCATAACCCTGGTGACCAAACCAGAAGTTCAGTTCACGCGGCATAATATTGGAAATAGCCAGGTAGTTGCCAATAAAAGAACCCACAACCAGCACAATCAGGGCCCAGAAAAGAATGTCAACACCCAGTTTTTGGTATTTGGGATCTTTTCCACCGTTAATGATAGGAGCAAGGAACAGGCCGGCAGCCAGGAATCCGGTTGCAATCCAGAATAGCGCGCTTTGCAAGTGCCAGGTTCTTAGCAGTGAATACGGAAACCATTTTGAAAGCTCAATACCATAGAACGTTTGACCTTCTACCGTATAGTGGGCAACGGCACCGCCCATAAATACCTGGAAAACAAACAGAGCCACAACCAGAACACAATACTTGCCCAAAGCTTTTTGTGATGGCGTCAGAACCAGTCTTGTAATGGGGTCACGGTCAGGTGCTTTATGTTCCTCATGATCCTCTTTGCGCAGGAAGGCCCATCCCCATACCAGGAAACCGACACCGGCAATCAAGACCACCACACTAATAATGGACCAGATGATGTTTTCAGCGGTTGGCACATTATCAATCAAAGGCTCATGCGGCCAGTTGTTGGTATAAGTGGCATTATTGTAATCAGGACGCTCGGTTGATGCGGTCCATGCTGTCCAGAAAAAGAACTTGGCCAGATCAAAACGATCCTCTTCACCTGGCAATGTATTGGTTTTCATGGCAAAGCTTTCACGAGAGCCATCCAGTGCCGGATCATCACCAAACAGGGCTACATAATAGTTGGCCGTGTCTTTCATGGCGGCAAGACGGCGATCGGACACGGTCACTTCATCTTTTCCAAGATCATAGGTGTTGGTGCGATACTCGGCTTTAAGCTTGACTTTCAGAATCGCTTTTTGCTCTTCCGACGTTTGCTCATAAGGAATACCATACTCGTCCAGCGAGGCCAGATTCAGCCAGGCTACCAATTCGCGATGCAGCCAGTCTGAAGTCCAGTCGGGTGCCTGTAAGGCACCGTGACCAAAAATCGAACCCACCTGCATACCACCTGCATGTTGCCAGGCATTCTGGCCATCAAGAATATCTTCCTTGGTGAACAGAACATCACCGGAAGCCGTCACAACCTTTCCGGGAATAGGGGGTGCATTGCGATATACCTCGACACCGAAATATCCCAGAATACTGAACGTTACCGCAAGAATCGCGATTAACATCCACCATAATTTTTTATAACTACCCATTTTAATTCCTTAAATTAACTGTATTGGCCTTATGTTTCATCAATAGCCAGCATCAGCCAGAAATTCGCTTTTATTTAAACAAGACTTCATTTTCAAGTGCTAGATGTAATCGCAGATCTTCAATAAACTCCCCTATTCCAGAATATAATTTTTCCCATGAACCACAGGCGCTATCCGGCAACAACAGGTTCCCGGTTAACGCCAGTAAGCTGTCAATTCCCTCTTCGTGCTGTTCATGCTCAAGTAACATGACCGAGATCGGTACTCTCGCCATTTCCTTCATCCCCCTGCCCAACATGGGAAACAAAACGTTTTCCTCTTTCAACATATGACTGTCCAGTTCCTGCCATATGCCCGCCAGAACATCGGACAGCCCTGTCGGGCATGCCGGATCATTTTCATGGACCATTTCTATTTTTTTAGACAGCTCGATCAATGCGGGCAATTGAGCTCGATGCTTATCGTGAAAATTGATTTGAATGTAAGAAATCAATACATCCGGCTGATCACTGCCCAGTTTCAATACCTTGAGAATAGAAGGCACCTGATCCGATTCCATTTCGCTTTTTAGTAAGGCACTCATCGTGCAGACTCCTGTCGCAATTACACACGGAGCATTAAGCAATATTCATGCCATTATTTTTTTCAACGAAATATCAATAAGTTGAAAAATTGATGGTATATAATACCCTTCTCAATTAGGGTAAAATTAACCATGAAAGGTAAAAAATACCATGCTATATAGTGTCCTTGCCGATATGAACGATGAATTGCCCGGCGCATTAAGGCTTGAAAAACTGGTTCAAACCATCAAAACCCAGTTTAATTGCGGTGCAGTTGGGCTTTTGGCCATTGATGATGATGCCCTCAAACTGGTTTCTGCCAAGGGTCTGGTTCATGAAGCACTGGGTCGCCGCTTCAAAATTGCAGAACACCCCCGCTTTGCCGCCATTTTGTCCAGGCGCGAACCCATTTTGTTCGATCCTCACACGCCTTTGCCCGACCCTTATGATGGCCTGCTGGATGACCGGGCCGGTGAACCCCTTCTGGTCCATGATTGCCTGGGCATGAGCCTGCATGTGGAAGGCAAACCATGGGGTGCCATCACCCTGGATGCCATAGAAGACACTTTTACCGAAGAATCCATGGATATTCTTGCCCGCCATGCCGTGCTGATTCAAACCTGCATCCGTATGACGCAACTTGAAAAAGACAATAAAAGCCTGCGCCAACTCAGCATGACTTCCGGTCAAAATACCGTCATTAAGGTCGAACAGGAAATCATTGGGCAAAGCGACCCTATCCGCAAATTGATGCAGGAACTCAATGTCATTGCCGATGCCAACCTGCCGGTTTTGTTGTTGGGTGAAACCGGTGTGGGCAAAGACCTGTTTGCCCAACATATCCACCGTCATTCAAAACGTAACAACAAGCCCATGATTCATGTCAACTGCGCTGCCCTGCCCGAGAACCTGGCGGAAAGTGAATTGTTCGGGCATGTAAAAGGTGCTTTCTCAGGTGCGGAAACAGAGCGCCCCGGTCGCTTTGAAGCCGCCCATGGTGGTACAATTTTTCTGGATGAAGTGGGTGAGTTATCCCTGAATATTCAGGCCAAGCTGTTACGCACCCTGCAAAATGGCGAGATCCAGCGCCTGGGCGCTGACAAATCGAAAAAAGTGGATGTAAGAATTATTGCCGCCACCAACCGTGACCTCAAGGCCAGCACAATGGATGGCAGCTTCAGAATAGACTTGTATCACCGTCTGTCGGTTTATCCTATTCATATCCCCCCCTTGCGTGAGCGAGGCAAGGACATCCTGATGCTGGCCGGCTATTTTCTGGAGTTCAACCGGGCCCGGCTGGGTCTGCGCGGCATTCGGCTTACCAAAGAGGCCGAACAGGCATTAATGTCCTATGATTGGCCCGGTAATGTCAGGGAGCTTGAACACATCATCAGCCGGGCAGCGATTAAAATGCTGGGAAGCGGTGCCTCGCGCAATAGCATTTTAAGCATCGAGCCCCAGTACCTGGACATCGTTAATCATCAGCCGATCATATTCAATCAGGCGGAAATACAATCCACCTCTTTCATATCACCACCTGCCAGTCGCACACCGGCCGTACAGCCCATGAATGAAGCGCTCAGAATTTTTCAGCAGGACCTTATTCAGGCAGCCCTGGCGCAAAGCGGACAAAACTGGGCCAATGCGGCACGTTTGCTCGACATGGATGCCAGCAACCTGCATAAGCTGGCCAAACGGTTGGGAATGAAGTAAGTGAAACCTCAAACCAACGAAATAAAAACGCCGACAACGACGTCTTTATTCAAGTTAAAGAATACGGTGCATGAATAAATAAGCCCTTTAACTTAATAACGCCTTTTGCTTGAGCCGGGTCAGGGTATCGCGCACTGCCGCTGCCTGCTCGAACTCAAGGTTACGGGCATGCTCATGCATTTGCTTTTCCAGGCGCTTGATTTCACGGGCCAGGGATTTTTCATCACCAATGACATCCATGAATTCCAATTCATTATCAAGGTTGATCTGTGCGGCATTGGAAATCACGCCATCAATCATTTCCCTGACAGCCTTGCTGACGCCTTTGGGCGTAATACCATGCTCCTCGTTATACTTCATTTGCTTGGTACGACGCCTTTCGGTTTCACTAATGGCCTTGTGCATGGAATCGGTAATTCGATCTGCATATAAAATCGCCTTGCCATGCAGGTTACGCGCGGCCCGACCAATGGTTTGAATCAGACTTCGCTCGGAACGTAAAAAGCCTTCTTTGTCTGAATCCAGAATGGCAACCAAAGATACCTCAGGAATATCCAGTCCTTCCCGTAAAAGGTTAATGCCCACCAGCACATCAAAATGCCCCAGGCGCAAATCGCGAATAATCTCAACCCGCTCAACAGTATCAATATCAGAGTGCAGATAACGGACTTTAAGCCCGTTTTCAGTCAGGTAGTCGGTCAAGTCTTCGGCCATGCGTTTGGTTAAGGTGGTTACCAGAACCCGCTCACCCTGGGCAATACGTAACTTGGCCTCGCCCAGCAAATCATCAACCTGGGTGCTTGCCGGCCTGACTTCAACAACCGGATCGATCAGTCCGGTTGGACGAACCACCTGCTCTACGATGTTATCGGAATGCTCTTTTTCATAATCGGCGGGGGTGGCGGACACGAAGATACTTTGCCGCATGCGCTGCTCGAATTCTTCCATTTTAAGTGGACGGTTATCCAGCGCCGAAGGAAGTCTGAAGCCAAATTGCACCAGCGTTTCCTTACGCGAGCGGTCACCACGATACATGGCCCGCAACTGCCCCATCATGACATGACTTTCGTCAAAAAACATCAGGGCATCTTCGGGCAGATAATCTATCAAGGTGGGTGGCGGATCTCCAGGAGCCGCACCAGACAGGTGGCGAGAGTAGTTCTCGATGCCTTTGCAAAAGCCCAGTTCCTGCAGCATTTCTATATCAAACCGGGTGCGTTGTTCTATTCTTTGCGCTTCCACCAATTGATGGTTATCGATAAAAAACTGCACCCGCTCACGCAGCTCGGCCTTGATGGTTTCAATCGCACGCAATACCGTATCTCGTGGCGTCACGTAATGCGAACTGGGGTAAACTGTAAAACGCGGTACTTTTTGCCTGACCTTGCCCGTTAAGGGATCAAAAAGCTCAAGCGTTTCAATTTCATCATCAAAAAGCGTTAAGCGCACGGCCAGTTCGGCACTTTCCGCCGGGAAAATATCAATTACTTCGCCACGTACCCTGAAAGCGCCCCGGTCAAAATCAACGTCGTTGCGCTCATATTGCATGGCAACCAATCTGCCCAACAGTTCTTGTCGGGGAATCCGGTCTCCGGCGCGCAAAATAAGCACCATGGCATGATAATCGGCCGGATTACCAATACCATAAATACAGGAGACCGTCCCGACAATAATTGTATCCCGCCTTTCAAGCAGGCTTTTGGTAGCTGAAAGCCGCATCTGCTCGATATGTTCATTGATGGAAGAGTCTTTTTCTATGAACAGATCACGGGTGGGCACATAAGCTTCAGGCTGGTAATAGTCGTAGTAAGAAACAAAATATTCAACCGCATTATGCGGAAAAAATTCGCGCATTTCAGCGTATAATTGTGCGGCAAGCGTTTTATTGGGTGCCAGAACCAAGGCAGGCCGGCCAAGTTGCGCAATGGTATTGGCCATTGTGTAGGTTTTGCCTGATCCCGTCACGCCCAGCAAAGTCTGAAACATCAGGCCATCACGAATCCCTTCTGTCAAGGACTCAATGGCCTTGGGTTGGTCTCCGGCGGGCGGGTATGGCTGATACAGCTTGAAAGGACTGCCCGGATATTCTATGAAACCTGGTTCACTCATGCTAGACTTTTACTTTAATGATCTGATTGAAAACAAACTTGCAATCATACATTATCCTCTTTATTTAACAACTCCGGCAAATCCGCCGCATATCTGAAGATGACCACACTTTTTGAATCTGTCGAGCTGGCTCCTCGCGACCCTATTCTTGGCCTGAACGAACAATATAATGCTGACACCCGCTCTTCCAAAGTCAATTTGGGCGTTGGCGTATATTATGACGACGAAGGACGCATTCCCCTGTTGAAAGCAGTGCATAAAGCAGAAGTGGCCCGCATTGAAGCGGCTGCGGCACGTGGCTACCTGCCCATTGAAGGCATCAAGAATTACAATAAGGGTGCCCAGGAACTGCTACTGGGCAAAGACTCGCCCTTGGCCAAAGAAGGACGCACCTTAACGTTCCAGGCACTGGGCGGAACCGGTGCCCTTAAAATTGGCGCAGACTTCCTTAAACAAATCACGCCCGATTCAAAAGTATTCATCAGCAACCCCAGCTGGGAAAACCATCGCGCCCTGTTCGAGCGTGCGGGCTTCCCGGTAGAAACCTATGCCTACTATGATGCCGCCACTCACGGTCTTGATTTTGAAGGTATGCTGGCCTCTTTTAAAAACATGCCTGCAAAATCAATTGTTGTTTTGCATGCCTGCTGCCACAACCCGACCGGTGTTGATCCCACCCTTGAGCAATGGAAACAAATTGTCCAGCTTATCCAGGAAAAAGATCTTATTCCTTTCCTAGATATTGCTTACCAAGGCTTTGGTGACGGCCTTGAAGAAGACGCAAAAGTGGTTCGTCTGTTTGCGGATTTGGGCATCTCCATGTTTATCAGCTCTTCATTCTCCAAATCATTCTCCCTTTACGGAGAACGGGTTGGCGCCTTAACCCTGATCACCAGCAGTGCCGATGAATCCACTCGTGTTTTAAGCCAGGTCAAACGTGTCATTCGCACCAACTACTCCAACCCGCCCACCCATGGTGGCACCATTGTCAGCAGCGTCCTGAATTCTCCCGAGTTGTTTGCCCTGTGGGAAGAAGAACTGTCAGGGATGCGTAACCGTATTCGTGACATGCGCCAACAACTGGTGGCCAAGCTGAAAGAGCACGGCGTGACACAAAACTTTGATTTTGTCCTGTCTCAGCGCGGTATGTTTTCTTACTCTGGCCTGACCTCAGACCAGGTAGATCGCTTGCGCACTGAACACGGTGTATATGCCGTATCAAGCGGCCGTATCTGTGTTGCCGCACTTAACAGCCGCAATATTGATTACGTTGCCAAGGCGATTGCACAGGTACTGTAAACAAGCGCTTGCAATTTAGCTGTAAATGAAGCAAAATCGGGCTGTATGAATATACAGTCCGATTTTATGGCATATACAGCATGACAATTAAACTAACCGCAAGACAGCAACAGGTCCTGGATTTAATCCAGCAAAATATCCTAAAAACCGGTTTCCCACCCACGCGTGCTGAAATCGCCAAAACACTCGGCTTCAAATCTCCCAATGCCGCTGAAGACCATCTGAAGGCCCTGGCCAAAAAAGGTGCCATTATCCTGACTGCAGGTGCATCCCGTGGCATTCGCCTGGCAACAACCAATCCCGACTCAAATATCAACAAGGAAGAATCCTTTCTGGAAAAGGTCTCCCAAATACTGCTGCCGGTAATAGGTCATGTGGCAGCCGGTAATCCTATTCTGGCGGCAGAGCATATTGATCGTGAAATCAACGTAGACCCTGCCCTCTTTACGCAACAACCCGATTTCCTGCTTAAGGTCAAAGGCCAAAGCATGAAAGATATCGGCATTCTTGATGGCGACTTGCTGGCAGTAAAAAAATATCCGGAAGCGCGCAACGGTCAGGTCATCGTGGCTCGAATCGAAAACGAAGTCACCGTCAAGCGCTTCATCAAAAAAACCTCGCATATCGAACTTTTACCTGAAAACCCCGATTTCGCACCTATTATTGTGCGGCCAAACCAGGAATTCACGATTGAAGGCATAGCCGTAGGCCTTATCAGAACCCACAACCTGAACTAATGGCGTATTAAAAAAACATATCGACATGGTTCTTCAAGCTTCAAGAACCATGTCGGTTTAAATTTCAAAAAAAGCCAGCTTGAAAAGTATAATAATCAAATCAGCTTGACCAGTTGCTTGCCAAAGTTATGTCCTTGCAGCAATCCTATAAACGCATCGGGCGCACTTTCAAGCCCGACGCTTACCGATTCCCTGAAAATAAGCACGCCATTGGCAACCGCTTCGGCCAGTTCAGCCAGTGCCTGAGGCCAAATATCCATATGATCCGAGATAATAAAACCGGTAATGCTGGCGCGGGCAACCAAAATGGCCCTTGGATTACTAATTGGAATGGCGCGACCGTCATAACCGGCAATCAGGCCACAAATGGCAACCCTGGCAAACGCGTTAAGATTATCAAGCACGGCATCCATAATATAGCCGCCCACGTTTTCATAATAAGCATCCACGCCATTGGGAGCCAGCTGCCTGAGCTCATGTGACAGGGTTTCAGCATCAGGATAGGCCTTGTAATCGATACAATCATCAAACCCCAGGGTTTCAACCACGTACTCACATTTTTCCGGACCACCGGCAATACCAATTACGCGACACCCTTTTTGCTTGGCCAGTTGCCCGACCACGCTACCCACCGCACCCGAAGCGGCACTGACCACCAGCGTTTCACCGGACTGTGGTTTGATGATTTTATTCAGGCCATACCAAGCGGTAATCCCTGGCATGCCCGCTGCACCCAAATAAACACTCATGGGAATACGTGAAACATCTATTTTTCGTACATGATTACTATCCATGGTGGGCGCGGTACGATAATACAATTGCCAGCCACCCGTACAAATAACCGTATCCCCCACCTTGAAATCAGCGTGTTTAGACTCAACCACCTCACCCACTGTTCCGCCCTGCATGACTGTATTCAGCTCTTGCCCGGCAGCATAGTTTTTGGCTTTGCTCATTCTGCCGCGCATGTAGGGATCAAGGGACAGATAGTGATTACGCACCAGGATTTCCCCTTCATCAATTTGGGAAATAATCTCATCATGCAGCTTAAAGCACTCAGAGGTCACCACCACATTGGGATAGTGGTCAAACAGATACTGCCTGTTCATATAGGGAAACCCGGACATAGTTACTTCCTTTTTAATTGATTAAAAATATTCCAGAACTGAAAAAATGGCTTGTTTTGCAGCATGATACCTGTATTCCCCTTATACCTGAAATGCCCATAAAATTCAAAACACCATATCCTGATTATCAATAACCGAATATGGTGCTTTATTTCAAGGTTTATAAACGTTGCCAGCCATTTAAGCCATAGTGACTCGGACTCTGTCGGTGTGACCAGGCAGCCTTTTCATCCTTCTGCCCTGCGCCAGCCAAATCAGCAAAATTATAATAAGGGCAGGAACAAAGAACCATAATTCAGAAGGACGATCAGGGTTTGGAACCTTGAGCTCCAGTACATCCCAGCCTGCATCCCAGCCTGATTTCTGGGCATTGCTGCCAAAGCGGACACTGGCCAACTGAACCTGATCGCCCAATGCCATGAAATTAAGTCCGGCACCGTTAAGACGCTTCCTGCCAGCCAGTTCTTTATTAGAGGGGTCATCGCCTTCAACCAGGGCTGGCAAATTGACCGCCACGGTTTTGACAATTTCATCGCCTTCAATACTGAATCCCTGCAAAACAGCCACAAACCGGGTGGACTCAGGCAGATCTGCCGCTACCGTATAGAGTTCCGACACGGGACGAGACACATACTCATCTGCCAGTTTATTCATGAACCAATCCGGCCTGAACAACAGGAAAGTCGCCAGCAAAAGCAGTATGACCTCCAGCCAATTACATTTAATCCTGAACCAGAACATGGTTGCCGCTGCAAAAGTAAGCGAAGCCAGCGTGGCACCAAAAACCACCAGAATGAGCTCCCACACGCTGCCAATACCAATTAACAGTATCAGGGGATTGAAGATAAAGATAAATGGCAAAATGACGGTACGCATTGCGTAGATAACGCCCATAATCCCGGTTTTAAGGGGATCTTCACCGGAAATTGCCGCTGCGGCAAATGTGGCCAGGCCTACCGGCGGTGTAATATCGGCCATAATGCCAAAATAAAACACAAACATATGCACGGCAATTAAGGGGATGATAATGCCATTTTGCGCACCCAGTTCAACCACAACCGGAGCCATCAGGGTTGCCATCAGGATATAGTTGGCCGTGGTTGGCATGCCCAATCCCAAGATCAAACAGACAGCAGCGGTAAAAAACAGCATGATCAGCACGTTGCCCATAGAAACCAACTCGACAAACGCAGTCATGCGCAGCCCCAGTCCAGTCAAGGTAATGGCCCCTACAATCAAGCCGGCGGTACCGCAGGCGATTGCAATGCCAATCATATTGCGAGCCCCTTCCTCAAGACCGGTCAGAGTTTCGGAAACCCCCTGTTTGGCAGCGGAAGACACGTTTTTCTTGCGAAACCAGGCAATAATCGGATGCTGCGTGAGCATCTGGAAGATCATTGAAATACAGGCATAGAAGGCAGACAGGCCTGCGGAAAGCTGCTCTACACTAAGGCACCATACCAAAATACCGATAGGAATCAGGAAATACAGGCCTGCACGCACTGTTGGCCATGCTTCTGGTCTGACCGGATTGGCAATATCAATTTCCGTTGGTAAATCGGGATGTGAAGCGGTAATGCGCAAAAGCAAAACATACAGCACCAACAACAGGGTAAGCAAGATCCAGATAGCGGCCGCACCGGCTATTTGCTGCACACCCACACCTATCCAGTAAACCAGACCCATGACGATAAGGGTACCCGAAATACCAAACCCCCAACCGGTCAGTTTTTGTGTAACGGTTTTGGGCTTGCCCCCACTCATCATGGGCTCAATCCCTAATTTCAGGGCTTCAAGGTGAACGATATAAAACAGGGCCACGTAGGAAATACTGGCGGGTAAAAGCGCATGCTTGATGACATCGGTGTAAGGAATACCGACATATTCAATCATCAGAAAAGCGGCTGCCCCCATGACCGGTGGCATGATTTGACCGTTCACGGAGGAAGCGGTTTCAATCGCCCCAGCACGTATGCCGCCATAACCCGACTTTTTCATGAGCGGGATGGTGAAAATACCCCCCGTTACCACGTTGGCCACTGATGAGGCCGACACGATACCGTTAACTGCGGATGAAACCACGGCCACTTTTGCCGGACCGCCCCGTAAATGTCCGAGCAAGGCAAAAGATACCTGCATCATGTAGTTGCCGGCACCACAGCGGTCAAGCAAGGATCCCAGCAACACGAAAATAAAAATGTAAGAAACCGATACCCCCAACGCGACACCAAAAACCCCTTCTGTGGTCAACCACATATGGGATACCATTCGTTCTATCGATGCCCCTCTGTGAGCCAGAACATCAGGCAAGTGCGGGCCCAGGAACACATACAGCAAAAAGACGGCACCAAGAATCGTCATGGGTGCGCCCAAGGCACGGCGAGTCACTTCCAGCAACAGAAGCAGGCCAATACTGGCAGAGACCACGTCTACCGTTGTTGGCAAACCCGGACGGGTTGCCAGCTGGTTATAGAATAAATACAGATAGGCGCCACAAAAACCGGCCATAATAGCAAAGGCCCAATCATACCAAGGCATGTAATTGGCGGCTTTTTTATTGAACGGATAAGCCAGATACCCCAGGAACATGGCAATACCCAAGTGAATTGACCGTGCTTCGGTATCGTTAAAAATGGCAAAATTAAACGTGAATGGCAGCGGTGACGAGTACCATAACTGAAAAAATGACCAGATAAGCGCGCCAACAGCCAATACGCCACCCGCAACACCACCCACATGTCGCCCACCTCTGTCAACATCGGCGACCATTTGTTCGAGTGCTGCATTTTTTGTTGCGTCTATATCAGTACTCATAATTTTCCTTCATCTATATACAACAAAAGGTCACTGTTGGAACGCTCTAAAGATAAATTCCAGACCAGTGACCTTAAAAAACACTATTTATTATTACTTGATCAGGCCTTTTTCTTTGTAATATTTTTCAGCGCCAGGATGCAAGGGGGCAGACAGACCGTTTTTGACCATCTCTTCTTTATTAAGATGTGCCAGTGCCGGATGCAGCTTCTTGAAATCCTCGAAGTTGTCAAAGACGGCCTTGACTACGTTATACACGGCATCATCAGGCACATCGGAAGACGTTACAAAAGTAGCCAATACACCATAGGTTTCGGTGGGATCCGGGTTGTTTTGATAAAGACCACCGGGTATTGAAACCTTGGCATAGTAAGGATTGTCTTCGACCAGTTTATCAACCTCGGGGCCTGTAATAGGAACCAGTTGCGCACCACACGTTGTGGTTGGATCCTGGATATTGGCAGAAGGGTGACCTACGCCATAAAAGAAACCGTCAATCTTTCCGTCACACAATGCTGAACCATGCTCATCGGGGCGCAGCTCGGAGGCAAGGGAGAAGAATGACATGTCCAGGCCTTTTGCCTTCAGCAATTGTTCCATGGATGCACGTGTACCCGAACCCGGGTTACCAACGTTAAAACGTTTACCCTTCAGGTCATCAAATGACTTGATATTGGCTTCTTTGCGGGCAAGAATGGTAAACGGCTCTGGATGAATGGAAAATACGGAACGCAGTTTTTCGAAAGGCTCCTTGAATTGACCCTCTCCTTTGTAGGCATTGTAACCAACATCAGATTGCACAACGCCCAGATCCAATTCGCCCGCTTTAATCGTATTGGCGTTAAAGACGGACCCGCCGGTTGACTCTACTGAGCAACGCAGGCCATGATCGGCACGATCTTTATTGACCAGTCGGCAAATGGCACCACCAGCGGCATAGTACACTCCTGTGACACCCCCAGTACCGATACTGACAAATTTTTGTTGGGCAATTGCTGCACCGGGAGCGGCAATAACTGAAAACAGCGTCAGCGCGCTCGCTGACAGGGCAAAACGTTTACTTAGTGATTTTTTCAATAGTTTATTCATGAATTATCCCCGCTATGTGTTGAGTACAATGGCTAAATACTAACCATTTTCCCGATAGTACACGAATATCCCGGCTTACACATTCAGGGAAACACTAATAAATCACTATCTGTCTTGCAAAAAACGATAATTCAAGCCAAATATAAACCATTCGCCTGCTTTCTTCCTGAAAGGCGAGGTTAACCATGTTCCTGATTCAACTCACACTATTCAGGCAAGGAAAAACAGTTTAATATCTGAAGTTATCATCATTGATACTGTTCAAATTATAAATTACCTGAACAGGCCGCATATTGGGCACTGTAACGTGAAGCCCTGTCCTTGACTTTTTGTGCCGTATTCAGCAGCCATTTTTTACTTTGGTGCGTACCGTTACGGTAACCTGTCCAGCCCTCATGATAATTCAGGTATTGGGCATAGGCATCCCACTTCGAAACACCGTTTACCTTTTGTGCCTTACTCATATACCAGCCCATAAAATCCAGGGCATCCGAAAAATCATCGCGGTCGGGGCTCCAGCGATTGGTTTCTTTACGATAATCGCTCCATACTTCATCTTTGGCCTGGGCATAACCATACGCAGAGCTTACCCTACCCCAGGGAATGATACCAAGCAGATAATCTTTGGGCGGCTTGGCATCATGACGGAAAGTGGACTCCTGATACATCATGGCCATGGGAACATGAACCGGCACACCCCACTTCTCTTTGGCGTCAAGTGCGGCTTCATGCCATGACGGTTTTTCCCGGAAAATCTCGCAGATGTTCTCAGGATTGGCGGGAGGCGTGGTACTGCAGGCCGATAGCAGCAATAAAAACGATGCGCAAATACCAATTTTGGAAATACCGTTTTTTGTTAAACCCCTGATGGTATCCATACTGTCCTGTAATACAAGTAATACATAAGAATAATAATTATTGTAAAGCAATGGATGCATGCTGACCATCCACATCACCTTATGGAAAAATAAGCAAAATCAACTATACTGACGTTTTTACCGGGCTTTGGAAAATGCCTTCTTTCTTGTCTACCTATCAACCCGTTATTGTACGGACACATGATGTCGCCGAATCAAAATAAAAACAGTACCCAGTATCACTTTTTTCTTCTTTTGCTAATTGGTGTTTCCATTGGCTTTATATGGTTGCTCTTGCCCTATTACGGTGCCATTTTCTGGGCGGTCATTTTCGCTGTTCTGTTCAGGCCCCTTAATTTATGGCTTCTAAAAAAAATACCCAAGTCGCCCAATACTGCAGCCCTGATAACGTTGGTAAGTGCATTGCTATTGGTCATCATTCCGCTCATTACCATCACCACCTCCCTAATAAAAGAAATTTCATTGCTCTATCAAAGAGTCCAATCCGGTGAGCTTAATTTAGGTTTGTATTTTGAGCAAATCATCCAAAACCTCCCCCCTTTCTTTAAGGATATTCTTGACCGTTATGAAATTCACAGTCTTTTCGGTCTGCGGGAAAAACTGACTGAAGCGGCAGCACAAGCCAGCAAATTCCTGGCAAATCAAGCCCTTACTATTGGTCAGGACACTTTCCAGTTCCTGATTACCTTTGGAATCATGCTGTATTTGCTATTTTTCCTGCTCAGGGATGGTGGCTATCTGGTGAATAAAATCAAATCGATGATTCCGCTTGAGTATGAACAAAAGCAGCATTTGTTAAATAAATTTGCCACCGTTGTCAAGGCAACCGTCAAGGGCAATATTCTGGTCGCAGCTACCCAAGGCGCATTGGGCGGGTTCATTTTCAGTGTATTGGGCATCCAGGGTTCTTTATTGTGGGGAACCATCATGGGTTTCCTGTCTTTGTTACCTGCTATCGGTGCTGCCATCATCTGGTTGCCGGTATCCATTTATTTTCTCGTCACCGGTGAAACCTGGCATGGCGTGGTACTGATATCTTTCGGTGTACTGGTGATTGGTCTTACCGATAACGTACTTCGACCCTTACTGGTCGGTAAAGATACAAAACTGCCTGATTACGTCATTCTGATTTCCACAATCGGTGGCCTGACCGTTTTTGGTCCCAATGGTTTCGTGATTGGTCCTTTATTGGCCGCACTGTTTATTTCATGCTGGGATCTGTTTCCTGCCTCTCTTGATTTGACTGCTGACCCTGATGAAGAACAGGACAAGAGCATTGAAACATAAAAATTAAAAAAGGGCGTTGTTAAAATTCCTTTGACAACACCCTTTGACTTTAACAACCATTATTTATGGGATGAACCTCGATAAACCCGAACCAGATTTTTGTCTTGGACTGTAACACAAATAATGCCAACAGCGCTTGCCTGACGGCTATTCTTGAGTGGCTTTTTCCACTTTATCACCTGCTTGCCAAATTCGATATTTCACTTCCACATCAGACGGTGTATAAACCACAATTGGCAAACGGCTATTGTAATCAAGCAAAAAGTCATTGCCACCAAGCTGAACAAACTGCTCGGTCAAATCCTGATCAGGACAAGCCATCAAGGTTGCCATGGGGCCATTTAATGCCTCAATGCTGTAATAAGGATACCCCCACCCCTCAAGAGTGTGCTCTTTAAGTTCCCCACCAAAAAACTGCCGATTGCAGTCAACCTTTAAAGTCTTGCCCACCATCAATTGCACTTTCAGATTTTCCTCTTCGGGCACGGATGGAAGATCAATGACTTGCCGCACCTGGCCTGGCTTGGCTGCCGGATAAGGCACTTTGGGATCAATGCTGGCAGCGTTTACATTAAACGCAATCATACCCATACAAAAAAACAAATTAAACAGTTTAAGATTGCTCATATTCAAGGTTCACCTGTTGTTGGATTTTTCAATTACAAAATAAATGGCGATCAGGACAGTCCAATCGCCGGGGTTATCTGCGGGTTTATCTGTTTAACCCTTATTGACAAAGCAATAGCTTCAACCTATTCTAGCTTAAAAGCGTAACAGACAATAATTCACATTTACTGGAGTAGACATGAAACGAAACAATTTTTTGTGCACTCTTTTTACCGCTGCTGTCATGTTCAGCAGCGCTGCCTATGCACAGGTTAGTGTCATGCTACCCGCCAACCCGGGTGGTGGCTGGGATGCTACCGGCCGCCAGGCATTTAGTGCCATGAACAAGGCGGGCATTTATACCGGCCCCGTTAACTTTACCAATAAAGGGGGTGCTGGCGGTACCATCGGTCTGGCGGAATTCCAAAACACCCAGGATGGCAAAGCCAATGCATTGGCTGTTTTTGGTGCTATTACGGTAGGATCCATCACACTAAACAAATCCCCCATAGACCTAAGCAAATTCAAGCCAGTGGCTCGTTTAACGGCTGAATATCTGGTTATTGCCGTCCGTCCCGACTCTCCCTACAAGAATCTGGATGATTTTGTCAAAGCACTCAAAGAAAACCCAGGCGGAACGCCCGTCGGTGGTGGCTCAGCCGGTGGTGTTGACCATATCGCCCTGGCCCTCTTGGCACAAGCTGGTAACGTACCTGTCAAAGATCTGAATTACATTCCACAGGCCGGTGGTGCCGATACCGTTACCGGCATTGTCAACGGAACCCTCAAGGCAGGTATTTCCGGCATTTCAGAATTCCAGCAGTTTGCCAAATCAAATCGGGTGAAAATCCTCGGTATTACCTCGGCAGAACGCATGGAAGGCCTGGACGTCCCCACTTTCAAGGAAGCCGGTTTCGATGTTGAAATTGCCAACTGGCGTGGTATTTTGGGTGCCCCGGAAATGCCAGAGGACAATTACAAACTTTGGGTGGATCGCTTCACTCAACTGAATGACAGCGCAGAATGGAAGCAGGTTCTGCAAACTCAAGGCTGGGATCAGTTTTTCCTTGCTGGCGCTGAATTTGGTGATTTTATAAAAAGCGAAAGCGAGCGTATTAACACCATTCTGAAGGATGCAGGTCTTGTCCAATAAAGCTGTTCCATCCGCTAATACAACACCCCAACCACCTGCAAAGCCCTGGTGGCTGGGGCTGGTGGTTGTATTCATGGGTGCGGTTTGCCTGTATTCGGCCGACGAGCTTGCCAATACTGCCAGATACTCTGCCATTGGCCCAGGCCTGTTTGTGACCGGAACCGGTATCGGGCTGATCGTACTTGGCGTGCTTTTACTTATACAAATAGCACGTGGTGAGAAATTCGAACCACAGGATACTGAAAATGCCGAAGGTGACACGCCCATGGATAAACGGGCGTTTTTCATTGCCCTTGCAGCTGCCGTTGTTCCGGTTTTGATTATTGAGCATTTGGGGCTTCCCATTACCGCGATGGTGTCATTTACCCTGGTAACACTGGCTTTTGGTTCAAAACAAATTGTGCTGAACCTCATTTCCGGTTTCATACTTGGCTCGGCCAGCTGGTATTTATTTAGTCTGCTAGGGCTTCAGCTCGGAGACTTTATTCCTTTGCTGGGCATTTAATCCTCCTGCCACATTAATAATTCAAGTTAAATATGGATACACTGGGTTTACTGCTTCATGGGTTTGACGTTGCCCTTACCCCTACCAATCTGTTTTGGGCACTGGTAGGTTCCACACTGGGCACTGCCATTGGTATTTTACCTGGCATTGGCCCTGCCCTTACCATCGCCCTGCTTTTACCGGTTACGGTTTCTGTAGGACCGGTTTCTGCCTTCATTATGTTTGCGGGTGTTCTTTATGGAGCCATGTATGGCGGGTCCACGACCTCTATTTTAATTAATACCCCCGGTGAAGCCGGCTCCATGATGACTGCCCTGGAAGGTAACAAAATGGCCCGGGCAGGAAGAGGTGCCGCTGCACTGGCTACCGCAGCCATAGGGTCTTTTGTCGCAGGCACACTCGCTACGATTGCGCTAACTTTTGCGGCCCCTTATGTTGCGGAACTGGCTTTTTATTTCAAGCCTGCCGATTATTTTGCCTTGACTATTCTGGCGTTTACTTCAGTTGCTGTCGTCATGGGCAGCTCCCGGGTTCGTGGTTTTATTTCCCTGTTTATTGGACTGGCCTTTGGAGTCATCGGTATTGACAATATGACCGGTCAACCCCGTATGACTTTAGGGTTTGCGGATTTGCTGGATGGTATGGAGTTGACTGTTGTTCTTGTCTCCCTGTTCGCAGTGGGTGAAATCATTTACGTGGCCAGTCGCTATAAAAACCAGAAAGATGAAATCATTTCCGTCAAGGGCGGAATGTGGATGAGCAAATCCGACTGGAAACGCTCTTTCATGCCATGGATTCGTGGCAGTGTAATTGGTTTCCCAATGGGTGCGATACCAGGTGGCGGATCTGAAATACCCACCATGCTTTCTTATACTCTTGAAAAAAACCTCTCCAAGCACAAAGATGAATTTGGCAAGGGTGCTATTGAAGGTGTCGCAGGCCCGGAAGCGGCCAATAATGCGGCAGCAGCGGGTATTCTGGTACCTCTGCTCACGCTGGGTTTGCCAACCTCTGCCACCGCCGCAATATTGCTGGCAGCCTTCCAGAATTTTGGCTTGCAACCCGGGCCTTTTTTGTTTACCAGCAATCCCGAACTTATTTGGGGGCTAATTGCCTCGCTGTATATTGGCAACGTTATGTTGCTGGTGCTTAACCTGCCACTCATTGGGATTTGGGTCAAACTCCTGCTCATTCCAAAACCACAGTTATATGCCGGCATTCTCGTTTTTGCCATGATTGGCATTTGGGGGGTCTCAGGCTCGGTTTTTGACCTGGCATGCATGGCCTTGATCGGTTTAATGGGTTATGCCATGAGGGTGTATGATTTTCCCATCCCTCCCCTGTTAATTGGCTTGATTCTGGGACCTATGGCAGAAAACCAGCTGCGTACCGCACTGGCTGCCGGACAGGGAAATCCGGCAGTCTTGGTAGAGAGTCCAATGTCTATCATTTTCCTGACCCTCTCTTTCCTGTTCCTGTTTGTACCCTTCCTGCTTAAACGCCTGCGCAAGGTTGCCTGAAAATAGCCAAGCCTCTTCCTTAAGCAGTTTTATTCTGTATCCGGGTCAGGGGCAAGGCTGTTTTATACAAAACCTGCTTAAGCGCAAAGCTTGAACGGATCTTGTCAATACCCGGTATTGGGGTTAACTGCTCCAGGATGAATCTTTCCAGTGCCCCAATATTGGTAACCGCCACCCTGATCAGATAATCAGAGTCGCCAGTCATTAAATAACATTCCATGACTTCATCGTGCTCGGAAATTCGTTGCTCGAAATCCGCAAGTGCCTGTTTGTCCTGGGATTTCAGACTGATAGAAATAAAAACATTCAGATCCAGTCCCAGTGTCGAAGGATTGGCCAGGGCCACGTAACGGGAAATAATACCGTTTTCTTCCAGCGCCTTGACACGTGACAGACAAGGTGAAGGCGATAAATGCACTCGCCTTGACAACTCCACATTACTTAAAGAGCCGTCTTTTTGAAGTTCATCCAAAATTCTAAGGTCTACCAAATCCAGTTTCATAAAATGCTGCCATAAATAATATTTACAGTATTTTATGCTGAAATTGCTATTTTTACTCAAAAAATTCAGCATCTCATTTTTGGGTATTTTAATTAGAATATCAAGCAGGATATTTAAAATAAATGGCTAATAAAAAGGAGGGAATCGTATGAATGCCCCATTACCCAAACCTATTGAGACAATGATGAAGACCCTTTTGCAAACAGATATTGATCCGCAAGAGACCCAGGAATGGAAAGACTCATTGCATTCACTGGTCGCCACCCATGGCCGTGAACGGGCCGCATTTATCCTGGATGAATTGTCTGTATTAGCCCAACAATTAAAAATAAGCTGGCAACAGAAAACGGCTCCCGTGAATAGTTGTTCCTACGTAAATACCATTTCTCTTGATCAACAACCTGCTTATCCCGGCAATATCAAGATAGAAGAAAAACTGGGTGCCTTGATACGCTGGAATGCACTGGCCATGGTGGTCAGGGCCAATAGCGCCTATGGTGAATTGGGGGGGCATATTGCCAGTTACGCCAGTGCTGCCGATTTGTTTGAGGTGGGTTTCAACCACTTTTTCAGGGCCCGTGAAAACTCAGAAAACGGCCATAAGGGAGATCTGGTATTTTTCCAGCCTCACAGTGCTCCTGGAGTTTATGCCCGCGCCTTTCTTGAAAACCGCCTGACTGAAAAGGACTTAAGCTTTTTTAGGCAAGAGTTGCGTGCCAACCGTGAAGGTGCACAAGGCTTATGCAGCTACCCTCACCCGTATCTGATGCCTGATTTCTGGCAATTTCCCACCGGATCTATGGGAATTGGTCCCATCAGTTCCATTTACCAGGCCCGTTTCATGCATTATCTGACACATCGTCAGTTGCAAAACTGCGAAAACCGCAAAGTATGGGGCACTTTTGGTGACGGCGAAATGGATGAACCCGAATCCATGAGCGCACTGACATTGGCTGCCCGTGAAAAACTGGACAACCTGGTTTGGGTCGTCAACTGCAATTTACAACGTCTTGATGGCCCGGTTAGGGGAAATGGACAAGTCATCAAAGAACTGGAACGCCTGTTTACCGGTGCCGGATGGAATGTCATTAAAGTGCTATGGGGCAGCGACTGGGACCCTCTGTTTGCCAAAGACCTGACGGGTGCCTTGACAAAAGCTCTTGGCGAAACCGTTGACGGACAAATGCAAACCTTTGCCGCTAACGATGGTGCCTTTAACCGTGAGCATTTTTTTGGGCAAAATGAAGCACTTCAACGGTTGGTTGAAGGTATGAGCGACGAACAAATCGACAAGCTCCGTCGCGGTGGTCATGATATAGTCAAAATTTACGCGGCATACGCGGCTGCCGTCAATCATAAGGGACAGCCCACGGTTATTCTGGCCCATACCAAAAAAGGTTATGGCATGGGCAATGCAGGCCAGGGGAAAATGACCACCCATTCACAGAAAAAACTCGGGGACACCGAGTTGCTTGCCTTCAGGGATCGTTTCAATTTGCCGTTAAGCGATGAACAAACCCTTAACCTGGATTTTTACCGACCCGATGAAAACAGCGAAGAAATACGTTATTTACATGCACAGCGTCAAAAACTGGGGGGTTATTTACCCAAGCGCTATACCGATACACCAACACGCCAGGCTTCACCGGTAGAACAATGGGCCGGTTTTGCCTTGCAGGCCGAAAATAAAAACATGTCCACCACCATGGCTTTTGTACGCATGCTAGGCAACCTCCTGAAAGATAATGAAATCGGCCAGCGCATTGTTCCCATTGTGGCTGATGAAGCACGTACTTTTGGCATGGCCAACCTGTTCAAACAGGTCGGCATATACTCCAGTGTAGGCCAGCAATATGAACCCGAAGACATTGGCTCTATCCTGAGTTACCGTGAAGCGCTTGATGGGCAAATTCTGGAAGAAGGCATTAGTGAAGCAGGGGCCATTTCCAGTTGGGTCGCTGCAGCAACCAGTTATAGCGTCCATGGTACACCCATACTCCCCTTTTATATTTATTATTCCATGTTCGGTTTCCAGCGTATTGGGGATTTGATCTGGGCGGCAGCCGACCAGCGCCCGCGTGGTTTCCTGATTGGTGCCACCTCGGGCAAAACCACTCTTGGCGGCGAGGGTTTGCAGCACCAGGATGGTTCCAGTCATATCTGGTCTGCCACCATTCCCAATTGCAAATCTTATGACCCGGCTTTTGCGGGTGAACTGGCCGTTATTATTGAACAGGGCACGAAGGAAATGATGACGGAGCAAAAAGATGTGTTTTATTACATTACCGTCATGAATGAAAACTATCCGCAACCTTCACTGAAACCCGGGATGCGTAAAAATGTCCTTAAAGGTGCTTATCATTTCAGGCACTACCCGGCACAGTCAGTATCTGGAACGCAAGAAAAGAATGCCGTCACACTGCTGGGTTCCGGTGCCATTCTTACCGAAGTCCTGGCTGCCGCCGGGGAATTGTCCTCACAAGGCATTGCATGCGATGTTTTCAGCGTTACCAGTTGGACCGAGCTGGCCCGTGACGGCCAACGCAGCGAACATTCAAGCAATTCTTCCGACCAGCCAGCAATGCCTTTTATTGAAGAACAATTGCAAAACAGTAAAGGGCCAATTATTGCCGCCAGCGATTACGTCAGGATGCTGCCCGAATCAATCCGTGCTTATGTACCGGCAGGACGCAAATACATCACCCTCGGTACGGACGGATTTGGCCGAAGCGATACCCGCGCTGAATTACGTCAACATTTTGGCGTCAACGCACAGGCTATTGTTCAAATGGCACTTAAACAACTGGCTTGATAAAAAATATAAAAAATGGCACGTATTTTTACGTGCCATTTCAAACTACCTGCTGAATAAGCTGCAACTAGGCTGCAACACCCTCGGAATTGGTTTCTTCCTCGGTCACTGAAGTACGAATGATGTGATCAAAAGCACTCAAAGAAGCTTTTGCACCTTCGCCAATTGCAATCACAATCTGCTTGTAGGGAACCGTGGTTACATCACCGGCGGCAAACACCCCGGGAACCGATGTCTGGCCTTTGGCATCAATCTCGATTTCACCGTGCTTGCTTAAATTAACAGTACCTTTGAGCCATTCTGTATTGGGTACCAGACCAATCTGGATAAATACGCCTTCCAGATCGATTTTATGGATAGTTTCGGTTGTGCGGTCTTTATAAGACAAGCCATTTACCTTGTTGCCATCACCATGAATCTCGGTGGTTTGGGCAGACACAATGATATCAACGTTAGGCAAGCTGCGCAGTTTACGTTGCAATACATCATCGGCACGCAACAGGTCTCCGAACTCAATCAATGTCACATGGGCTACGACACCGGCCAGGTCGATTGCCGCCTCTACACCCGAGTTACCGCCACCAATAACGGCAACCCGTTTACCTTTAAACAATGGACCATCACAGTGCGGGCAGTAAGCAACACCCTTGGTACGATATTCCTGTTCACCGGGAACATTGATGTTGCGCCAACGGGCACCAGTCGCCAGAATAACGGTTTTACTTTTCAGTACGGCACCATTTTCCATCCTGACGGAAATTTCCTTATCGCCAGGAATCAGTTCTTCGGCACGCTGCAGGTTCATGATATCCACATCATAGGCACGTACGTGCTCTTCAAGCTGGGCGGCAAAACGGGGGCCTTCGGTTTCTTTGACAGAAATAAAGTTTTCGATAGACATGGTATCCAATACCTGACCACCAAAACGCTCTGCGGCCACACCGGTGCGAATGCCTTTACGGGCGGCATAAATCGCAGCGGCAGCACCAGCAGGACCGCCACCAATCACCAATACATCAAAAGGATCCTTGGCATTGAGCTCTTCGGCCTTGCGGCTGCCTGCATTGGTATCCAGTTTGGCCAAAATTTCCTCTACACTGGATCGACCTTGACCAAATGGCTCACCATTCAGGAACATGGTGGGTACTGACATGATCTGGCGACTATCGACTTCATCCTGGAACAAGGCGCCATCAATGGCAACGTGCTTGATCCGCGGGTTGATGATTGACATGACGTTTAATGCCTGGACAACGTCAGGACAGTTTTGGCATGACAATGAGAAATAGGTTTCAAACTTATAATCGCCATCGAGATTACGGATCTGTTCAATGACGGACTCATCCAGTTTGATCGGATGCCCACCGACCTGCAACAGGGCAAGTACGAGTGAAGTGAATTCATGGCCCATCGGAATACCGGCAAACTGAACGCTGATATCGGTTCCGGGGCGATTAATGGTAAAAGATGGCTTGCGTGAGTCAGTACCTTGTTCATTCAAAGTAACACGGTCTGAAACAGAAGCGATTTCCTGCAATAACTCTTTCAGTTCCTTCGATTTAGCGCCATCATCCAGTGAAGCAACAATTTCGATAGGCTGTGAAACCATTGCAAGGTAAGTTTTTAATTGTGATTTGATATTTGCATCTAACATGATGATGAACTCTCCGGATCTTGATTTATTTAGCTTTGGGGGATAAGGTTCGGGCAAAACCCGAACCTGGCAACCTGAAATAAATTCAGGTTGCAATTATGACTGACTGAATTGACAGTTAATTAGATTTTGCCAACCAGATCCAGTGAAGGAGTCAATGTAGCAGCACCTTCTTCCCATTTGGCTGGGCAAACTTCACCTGGGTGAGCGGCAACATACTGGGCAGCTTTAACTTTACGCAGCAGTTCAGAAGCATCACGGCCAATACCGTTGTCGTGCACTTCCATCACTTTGATTTGACCTTCTGGACTAATAACGAATGTACCACGCAGAGCAACACCCTCTTCAGCAATCAGAACTTCAAAGTTGTTGGCCAATACGTGGGTTGGGTCACCAATCATTGGGTATTTAACTTTAGAAATCGCGTCAGAAGTGTCGTGCCATGCTTTGTGTGAGAAGTGAGTATCGGTTGATACTGCGTAAACTTCCACGCCCAGTTTTTGGAACTCGTCATAGTGATCAGCCAAGTCTTCCAGTTCTGTTGGGCAAACAAATGTAAAGTCAGCAGGGTAGAACACAACAACAGACCATTTGCCTTTCAGGCTGTCCTGGTTAACGTCAATGAATTTGCCGTTGTGGTAAGCCGTTGCGCTGAAAGGTTTGATTTCTGTATTGATTAATGACATTTCTTTCTTCCTTTATTTGTTGGTTAGAAAACTTAATATGTGACCAGTATAGCCCGATACAGTTAATATGTATAATTTATTGTTTTTATAAGCATGTTTAGTTTTAACTATAGCGGATATCCCAGTCACATAGTTATACTATATCAGAACATTATTGCAATTTAATGTTTTAACCCCAGACTGGCGGCGGGTAATCTTAATACTACCCGCAACCCACCAAAAGGAGAAGAAGCCGTCACGACAGCCCCTTGATACAAATCAGTCAAATCACGAACGATATCCAGTCCCAATCCGGTGCCCGGTTTTTTTTCATCCGCCCTGATCCCTCTTTGGAAAATCAGGTCTTTTTGGTTTTCCGGCAACCCTTCCCCATCATCATCAACCGTGATGACAATGTCATTCCGGACCTGTGCCACGGTTACGCTAATGGCATGACTGGCCCATTTGCAGGCATTATCCAGTACATTACCAAGCATTTCCTGAAAATCCTGCTCTTCACCCCTGAAGGCACAATGATCTTCCTGCAAATGCAAACGGATATCCAGATTGCGCTCTGCGTACAAGCGTTGCATCACCCTGATAAGGGCTTCCAGCGATTTCTTTACCGGTGTGCGGCTGGTGCTGGCCTGCATGGCAGCGGCAGCCCTGGCTCTGGCCAGATGATAATTAACCTGTCGCTGTGCCATGGCAACCTGTTCCTGGACCAGGGCAGAAAAGGACGTTTGTTCTTTGGCTGCTGCATTGGATAAAATGGCCAATGGGGTTTTGACGGCATGCGCAAGATTACCGGCCTGCGTTCTTGCCCTTTCAATCACCTTGGCATTCACATCCAGAACCTGGTTAAAATCATTAACCAGAGGTTCGAGCTCTGCGGGAAAATCACCTTCAATATGCGACGTTTTTCCCTCATGAACATCAGCCAGGCTTTTCCTGAGTCGGCCAAAGGGACGCAACCCCAAAATAACCTGTATCGTCACCGCCACCATAAGACCGATAGCCAATATGGTTAATGCCAATATCAACATATTGCGAAACCGCTCGGCAGGCAAGGCGACAATATCGTGGTTAACAGCCACCACCAGCCGCAAGGGATATGAGGACTCTTCTTCCGGTTGAATAATTCTGCCCACAGCGTCCAGTACAGTGCCATCGGCATCAGTGATTGTAAAATCCTGCAGTGCCGTACTGGTATTGCCAATGTCCGAGGTGGGCAACACATTGTCCCAAAGTGAACGGGAACGCAACAGCCCTGTGGTTGCCGTCCGCCCTTGCCCATCCTGCTGGTCTATTTGCCAGTAAAGGCCCGATAAGGGCTGATCAAAGCGTGCATCGCTAAGTGCATGTGGAACACTGACTTTGCCATCGGGATCAACCGCTACAAAAGACAGCAGCTGGTTAAGGTGCAGGGTCAGCTCTGCCCTTACCTGCTGCATCATATGTTGCTTGAACAGGCTATTTAGCCCCCAACCGGCAACGATAATGGTTAACAAAACCCAGGCCAATGTGCCCGCCAGCAGACGAAACCTGAGCGATGACCAGAACGACAAGGCGGTTTTACGTGGCATCATGATTTTCTAGACCAGTCGATACCCCATTCCTCGCACCGTTTCTATGGTACCCGCAGGCAGCTTCTTGCGCAGGCGTGCAATAAAAACCTCGATGGTATTTGAATCACGATCGGCATCCTGGGCATAAATATGTTCGGTCAGGATGGAACGGGAAATCACTTCCGCGGGATGATGCATAAAATACTCCAGCACCTTGAACTCATGACTCGTCAGGGCAAGTGGCACGCCATCGACACTGACCCTGGCATTACGCGTATCCATTTCAATGGGGCCATTTTTAAGAATGGCATTGGCATGGCCACTGGTACGCCGTAACAAGGCCCTGACTCTTGCCAGCAGCTCTTCCATATGAAAAGGCTTGGTCACATAGTCATCAGCCCCGGCATCAATACCCATGACCTTTTCATGCCAGTTATCCCGTGCGGTTAAGATTAGGACGGGCATGGCAAGTCCGGCCTCACGCCATTTTTTCAACACGGAAATACCATCCATCAATGGCAAACCAAGGTCAAGAATGGCCAGATCAAATGTTTCCACCTCTCCCATGAACCAGGCATCTTTTCCGTTCATGGCCACATCCACCACATACCCGGCATTCTCCAGTGTTTCTTGCAATTGCAAGGACAAGGTCGGCTCATCTTCCACAACCAGTATGCGCATTAGTCGTTTCCCTGTCTGTTTTTATACACTTTTTTGCCTTTTTTCTTCAAAATCGAACCGTTTTCGGCATCAATCACCAATTTAAGCATTTGACCCGAGCCCTGGACCAACTTAATTTCATAAAGCCAGCGGCTTTTACCTTTATCATCGTCGTCATCATCAGGGTCATCCTCATGCTCAAATTCGATCTTGACCACCTGCCCGCCAAATTCTTTTTCCACTTTTTCAAGCACTGTACGCAAAGGCATGATTTTGCCCTCTGCCAAGAGCTGTCGGGCCCGTTCATGATCATCGGAGTCCGCATAAGCATGCGCGGAAAACAATAGGGTACAAGCCAGCAGGCCACCCAGCACTCCGTTATAAAACCTCGTTCCTTTCATGGTGTCTCCTGCATTTGAGCTCATTAATCATCAAATTCTTTATATCACAGGAAAGATGAACGAAACATGAACAAATCCTTCAGATCCTATTCATTTATCTCCATGCATAATGCGTTCATGATCAATACCGATCATATCGAAACTACGGAGAATGACCATGAAAACTACTCGTTTATTAACTGCCCTTACCCTTGGTTCCAGCCTGATTTTTTCTGGCGCTGCCCTGAATACCGCTCTGGCTCAAACCACAACAGCTCAAGTGCAGACCGCCCCCGCCCAGTCACGTTTGAATATCAAACAGATTTACGACAAGGTGGAAGCGGCCGGCTATACAAATATCACCGAAATCGATCTGGATGATAACGTTTATGAGGTCAAGGCACGGAACCAGGAGAATCAACGCGTGGAACTCAAGCTTGATCCAAAAACCGGAGAGATCATCAAAACCAAAACAAAAAACAAATAACGATTGATGAAATTGATGAATCCCTGTCCTGAACAATCAGCGTAAAGGTGGCGCGCATGAAAACACGGCTTATTTTCTTTATATCACTTATCACCCTGGCCTGGGGGTATGATGTATTTTACCTGAACCCGCTCCGGCAGGGAGCCTTGCCGTGGTTGATTCAAAGACAGGGGCTTTATTTAAGCGGCCTGTGGGCGATTGCACTCATGTCGCTGGTCATGGTGCTTTCCATTCGTCCGGCCTGGCTTGAAAAGCCACTGGGCGGCATGGATAAGATGTACCAACTGCACAAATGGGCAGGCATTCTGGGCATTTGTGCGGCCGGCCTGCACTGGTTGCTGGATATGTCCAGCGACCTGCTCAAGTCCTGGGTTGGCACAACAGGACGCCCCCCAAAGGGCGACCTGACCGAGTTTGCCGCCATGTTCCGTTCTTTTGCCAAAGACAGTGGTGAATTGATTATTTATGCCCTGCTTATCATGCTGGTGCTCACCCTGTGGAAAAAATTCCCTTACAAATTCTGGCGTTATGTCCATAAAGTGATGCCGGTTTTCTTTCTGTTACTGGTCTTTCACACAATCGTGCTTGCACCAGCCAGCTACTGGGTACAACCCATCGGCATCCTGCTTGTTATCCTGTTTGTACCCGCCTGTATTGCCAGCATCATTTCCCTGGCCGGTTTAATCGGCAAACCACGTCAATCAGAGGGCACCATTGAGTCCATTCGGGTTCATGATGAAGACATGACGGAAATCACCTGCAAAATGAATGCCTCCTGGAAGACGCACCATGCGGGACAATTTGCCTTTTTGACTTTTGATCGACACGAAGGTGCACACCCTTTTACCATCTCCAGTGCACCCGGGAATGACGGACGTATCAGTTTTCAGATTAAGGCACTGGGTGACTATACCCGTCACTTATCCAGAAAGATCAAGATTGGTCAAAAAATCAAGGCGGAAGGTCCATACGGTTGCTTTGACCTGAGCCATCTGGATGCCAGCTCGCACCATACCATGATTGCCGGTGGTATTGGCATCACCCCGTTTCTTTCATGGCTGGAAGCATCTCAGAAATCGCCGAACACCACACCTTCAGCTGACTTGCATTATTGCTTGCGTAATGCGCAAAAAGATCCCTTCATTGAACGTATCCGGCAACTTTGCGAGACACTGCCTTCTGTCAGGTTGCATGTGCATGAAAGTGAAAAAGGAAATTACTTCAATGCAGAAAAACTGGCTCTTGCACTGGCGCAAAAAGATCGTACCGCAATCTGGTTTTGTGGTCCAACCAGCCTGGCTGACAATATTAAATCAAACCTGAAGAAATGGTGGCATGGCAAATTCACTTTCCATCAGGAGGCCTTTGAAATGCGTTAAAGCAGCTTACAACCCCAAAAAAGCCGTCCGGTTTGGGCGGCTTTTTTGGCATTTCAGGCATTATTCAAAAACAGCATGGAACACTCGCATAATCAAACAGCCTGGCACACAAACTGCAAGAGTATATTTCTGGCGGAAACGGTATCAACAACCGCATCAAGCAAAGAGGTTTTGTTTTCAGGTGATAAAGACTTGTTATTTCCGGCAATAACATGTCGCATCAATTCCTCCATAAATTCGGGGTGGAACTGTACCGACAAGGCATTTTTTGCATAACGAATGATCTGGTGGGAATCATGCTCGGACGAGCCCAAAACAACAGCACCGGATGGCACTTGCAGCACACTTTGCCAATGGGTTAAATGAGCCTGGAACTGCTGCGGGAAACTGCTGAAAAACGGATCTGCCTGTCCTGCAGGATTAAGGCTGACAGGCCTGCAGCCGATTTCGGGGCCATCAGGGTGATAGTCAACCACCCCACCCAAGGCATGGGCCATAAGCTGATGACCATAACATACACCCAGCAAGGGCCGCTCTTGCGCAATGACCTGTCTTACCCATTCAGCAGTGCGCTCACTCCAGTCAAGCCGGTCAGTCACCATGGACCAGGAACCGGTAATCACCGCCACATCAAAATCCCCCGGTTCCGGAAGTGTCTCACCCAAATCGGGCCGGGTAACACGAAGATCCAACGACAAGGGGTTGGGCCCCCTGGACAGTGCCGACTGAAACCATTGGTACTGATCACCATAAACAGTATGAACCGCTTCAGGTGGAATCCCCATCTGAATCACTTGGAGCACAATTTGATCGGACATGATGCACATACTTCCTTTTAAGCTTTATTCAACCGCATCAAGTCCGAAATCAAAAACAGAAACGCTATGGGTAATCCAGCCAACAGCGATCAGATCAACACCGGTTTGGGCAATCGCAGGCGCCGTTTGCGCATTGATTCTGCCTGAAGCTTCCGTAACGGCACGTCCATCAACCATGGCAACCGCTTTTTTCAGCATGTCGGTATCCATGTTGTCAAGAAGGATGACATCAACTCCCAATTCCAGCGCTTCGGCCAATTGCGCCAGGGTATCCACCTCCAGCTCAATCTGCACCATATGTCCAACATTGGCGCGCGCCCTCAAGACAGCTTCACGCAGGCTGCCTGCCACGGCAATATGATTGTCCTTGATTAAGACGGCATCATCCAGGCCAAAGCGATGATTGCTGCCACCACCAACCCGTACCGCGTATTTTTGCAAGGCTCGCAAGCCTGGCAGGGTTTTACGGGTACAGGTGACCTTGGTACCATATTCGCGAATGGCATCGGCAATGGAAGCGGTTGCCGTTGCTACCCCGCTTAAATGCCCCAGAAAATTAAGGGCTGTACGCTCGGCGCTTAAAATGGCTCCAGCCGGGCCTGAAATACTGGCAACAAGATCACCGGGATTCAAGCGGGCACCATCGCTACGGGAAATACTGACCTTGATATTCTCATCCAGCAACTCAAACGCCAGGCAAGCAAGCTCAAGGCCGGCCAAAACGCCCGTTTGACGAGCCACCAGATTCATGGTTGTTTGGGTTTGTGGCGGGATAATACTGCTGCTGGTTAAATCACCCGCCCTGCCAAGATCTTCCAACAAGGCCATGCGAACAACAGGTTCCAGCATTACTTTTGGCAAGGGAGGGACACGGACTGAATGGGCAATACTCATTTTTAGCGCTTTACAATTATCATGGGTTCAAAAAAACCATTATATGCCCATCCGGACTTTATGGATTACATTTGCACCCAGTGCTGCAAATCCGGCATTCACCCAAGCTGCCTACCTGTTGCATAAGACGGATTTTGATATTTTCTTGATATTTAATTGATATTTGATTGACAGCATAAACACTACTATTAAAGCATGACCACACCCAACCCATCCTCCTGAATCCCCATCAGGATTTGTCATGCAGGTTAAGATTTGAGAATCCAGTTAATCACGTTTGTTGTCTCCCTGTTTGCCCTTTTCACCCTAAGTCGCCTGTTACTGATGATCTGGCAATATCAGCGGGTACTACAGGCCAGGGGGCTATGGCCCATTCTTCTGGGGGGCTTACGCATAGACCTCAATCAAATCGCCACCTACGCCTCACTACCCGCACTGCTAATGCCCTGGCTGGAAAACAGCCCACTGTTTCTGAACATCACTGCGATCTGGTTCACCTTCTGGTGGTTATTGGCTGCCTTCATGGAAATTGCCACACCGCAATTCATAACCGAATACGATACCCGCCCCAACCGCTTGTTTATTGAATACCTGAAACACCCCAAGGAAGTTTTTGGAATGCTATGGCGTGGTTATAAGGGCGTTCTGGCAGGTGGGTTACTGCTTTTCATCTTAATGGCCGTCATGGCCCACTCGCTGTTCTTTGGTTTTGCACCTGTACAGCCGGGGCCTGTCTGGCTTAGCATCATCGAATCATTTTCTTATGCCCTGCTTGCTTTCCTGTGTATTCGTGGCACGCTGAAAAAAAGGCCCATCAATCCATCTACCGTCGCCTTTGCCGGCGATGGCCTGATCAACAGTCTGGCACTCAATTCCATTTACAGCCTGTTATATGCAATTTATGCCATGAAATACGAAATGTCGGCCGAAGATGTGTATGGCAAAATGCCGGCAGATGAAATGAACCTGCTGATTCGTAAAACCGCAGGTATCCATGCCCCCCAGTGTCCGGATACCATTGCCACCATGCACAGGCAAGTGTCTGGCAATCACCCTGTTATACCCCGGAATATTGTGATTATCGTTGAAGAAAGCCTGGGCGCCCAGTATGTCAAAACCCTGGGAGGAGAAAACCTGACCCCCAACCTGGACCGACTCTACCAGGAAGGCTGGGGCTTTCTGCGTGCTTACGCAACCGGTACCCGCTCCGTACGTGGACTGGAAGCCCTGTCTGCCGGTTTCCCACCCACAATTACACAATCGGTCTTCAAACTGCCCAACGCTCAAACCGGCTTTTTCACCATCGCCGATGCATTGGGACAGCAATATAATTATCACTCCCGTTTTCTGTATGGCGGAGAGGCTCATTTCGATAATATGAAAGGCTTTTTCCTGGGTAACGGCTTCAAGGAAGTCATTGACGGCCCTTCTTTCAAGAATCCGCAATTCAAGGGAACCTGGGGTTACAGTGATGAAGACATGTTCAACCAGCTTGACAGATTGCTGCAAGAAGATGAAAGCAGAGGCCAACCAGTCATCACCCTGGCCTTCAGCGTATCCAACCATTCTCCCTGGGAATACCCGTCAGGCCGAATTCAGCCCCAGGGTGAGGCGGCCAGTGTTGAAAATACCGTGCGCTATGCCGATCATGCCCTTGGGCAGTTTTTTGAAACTGCCAAAACCCGTGATTACTGGCAGGATACCGTGTTCCTGGTGGTTGCCGACCATGATTCACGCGTATTTGGCGCCGAACTGATCCCCCTGAAACATTTTCATATTCCGGCCCTGATACTGGGCGCAGGCATAACCCCCCGACTTGATGAGCGGATCATCAGCCAGATTGACTTACCGGTTACCCTGCTTTGCCTGGCGGGTGTTTCTTGCGTGCATCCCATGATTGGCCAAGACCTGACAAGCCAAACACCTAACCGGGCCATGATGCAATATGACAATCGCTATGGTTACCTGAAGAACGACCAGTTACTTGTGTTGGATCCACACATGCAACCGCAACAGTTTACCTGTCTGGCCTCTGACAAGTTTCAACCGTCCCGGTTGGATGAAGCGCTGGCAAAAGAAGCCCTGGCACATACGATTTGGCCCTATAACGTGTACAAGAACAACAGCTACAAAACGCCTGCCGCCCACACTTTTCTCCAGGAAACTGAGGTTTTCTCGCCAATCCATCCGTGATTGTTTGAATAAATCCCGCCGCACTCCCCCACCTGAGCTTTACTGCTTAGGTGGCGGTAATTCATTCCGTATTTTCGGATGTATTGAAAAATTCATAAATGAGTTTTCTCAGCCAGCGGCTGCCTGCATCCTGGTGAAAGCGGGCATGCCAATGCTGTCTGATGGCATATCGGGGGGATTCAAAGGGCAAGGCATACGAACACAAATTGGGATTACGGGCAAACATATTGCTTAGCCGCGTGGGGATGCTCGTGATCAGATCCGATTTTTCTATCAGCAGTCCCAGTCCCAAAAATGATGAAAGCTGTAGATAAACATTACGCTGTATGCCCAAGCGCCGGATTTGCTGCTCCAAAATGGAGTGACCGGTTCCCTGATGATAAAAAACCACATGACCTTCACGCTCAAAGTCTTCCAAACTTAATGTGCCCTGTATACGGGGATGGTGACTGCTGACCAGACACTCATACTGCTGTCGAAACAATTTTTGCTGATAAAAGCCGGCTTTTAACTGTGGCACAAAACCAATCGCCAAATCTACCGCTCCATTGGACATTTGCACGGGAGTTTCAGGGGTGATGGGTACGATATCCAGCGCAATATTTGGCGCATTCGCATGAAGATAGGCAACCAGCTTAGGCAAGATTTCTATATGGCTGATATCCATCATACTGATCGTAAAGCGTCGGGTTGAGATCGCGGGATCAAACTCCCCGGTAAACTCATCGATGCGTTTCCATTTATCAAGCAGATCCGTGATATACCCATTCAGGGATTCAGCCACTGCCGTTGCCTGCATCGTATTGCCAACCCTGACAAACAGAGGATCATTGAAATGTTTTCTGAGTTTGTTAAGCTCTATGCTGACTCCCGGTTGACCCATACCAAGACTTTCCGCTGCTTTTGAAACACTTTTCTCCCGATAAATCTCATGGAAGATCTGTAACTGACGAATATCCATTTTTCCCGACTCTTTCATATCCTGCCTGCCTTTGACTGGGCTATCCCTGAGTTTCAGGGTTATTCAAATTCATCTCTATTAAATTTTAGAATACAGATTATTTATATTATTGTATAGATCAAATAGCACAGTCTTGTTAAATTAAAAAATAAACGATTTCATTAACAATAATCAAAAAAATCAAAAAATTTATTACTATTTGCAAGGAAATTATCGTGGATCAATTAGCCAAACTTGAAAACCTGCCCCAGGAATACCGGGATAAGCTTGAAAAACTCAATCTGGTGCCATTATGGCCCAGCCTGCGTGATGTACTGCCCCCTGAAATTCCCCAGCCCAAAACCAAACCCGTATTCTGGTCCTATGAGGCCTTGCGCCCTTTATTGCTTCAGGCCGGAGAATTAACCCCGATTGAAAAAGCCGAGCGTCGTGTCCTGGTTCTGGCCAATCCCGGCCATGGTCTGGAAAACATGCGTGCCAGTTCCGTCATGTACCTGGGCATGCAACTTTTGCTGCCTGGTGAATGGGCCCCTTCACACCGCCACACCCCCAATGCCGTACGCATGATTGTGGAAGGCAATGATGCCTATACCACTGTTGATGGCCAGAAATGCCCCATGGAGCGCGGTGACCTGATCCTGACACCTACCGGCATGTGGCACGAACACACCCATGAAGGTACAGAGCCTGTCGTCTGGCTTGACGTGCTTGACCTGCCACTGGTGTATTTCATGGAGGCGTCATACGTCCAACCCGGCGAGCACCAAAATATCCAAGGCAGTTCGGACGACACCGACTACGGTCCCGGTATTGTGCCAAGCCCTGTTTTTGAACGTAAAAACTCACACTACCCCATGTTACGCTACGCATGGAAAGATGCACGCAAAGCGCTGGAAAGCATGGCCAAAAACCAGCCAGAGGCAAAATCCATCCAGATCACCTATGTGAATCCTGAAAATGGCGACGACTGCCAGAAAATCATTGGTTATTCTGCCTTGATGCTGCGCCCGAATGAAACCCTGACACTGCCTTTACGTTCCAGTGCCATGGTATTCCATGTGATCGAAGGGCAGGCACAAGTGCAAACCACCCACAACAACTTTGACATGAAACAATCGGACACCAGCTGCGTTCCGTGTTTTGCACCCGTCACTTTTGTCAATAAAAATGCCGATCAGCCCACCTTCATTTTTATTGCCGACGAGTCACCGGTCCAGAAAAAACTGGGGCTTTACTCCGAACGTCCAAATAACCAATAATATTCAATACAAGAAATATATTTAAATGAGGAAACAAAAATGGAACAATTACCTATTCTGATCTCTGGCGGTGGTATTGGAGGCTTTGCCGCTGCGCTGGCATTGGTTCGACAGGGATTCAAGGTAAAACTGTTTGAACAGGCACCGGAAATTGGTGAAATCGGAGCGGGCATCCAATTGGGCCCCAACGCCTTTCATGCCTTTGATGCACTGGGCATCGGAGACAAAGCCCGTTCACGTGCCGTCTATACAGACTACATGGTCATGCACGATGCGTTAGACGAGTACGTGATTGGCAAAATCCCCACTGATGAAAACTTCCGCAAGCGTTTTGGCAACCCTTATGCCGTCATCCATCGTGCTGACATCCACGCTTCCCTGGTTGAAGGTGCACAGGAAACCGGTGAGGTTCAAATCCATACCAACACGCGTATCGAAGGCATCGAACAGGACGGTAAAACCGTTACGGTCACCGACACCAATGGCAATACATATACCGGCATTGCCCTTATTGCCGCTGATGGCGGAAAGTCTGTCGTCCGTGAGAAATATGTGGGTGACCCCGCACTCGTTACCGGTCATGTGGTTTATCGTGCCGTTGTTGACAAAGAAGACTTTCCTGAAAACCTGCGCTGGAATGCCGCCAGTTTATGGGCCGCCCCCAAAGGCCACCTGGTTCATTATCCCTTGCGAGGCGGTGAACAATACAACGTTGTGGTAACCTTCCACAGTCGCGAGCAGGAAGTCTGGGGCGTCAAGGATGGCAGCCGTGAAGAAGTCTTAAGCTACTTTACCAATATCTGTCCAAAGGCCAAACAGTTGCTTTCCTTGCCCAAATCATGGAAGCGCTGGTCTACCGCAGATCGCGATCCCATCAGCAACTGGACTCACGGTCGTGCCACGCTGCTTGGCGATGCCGCTCATCCCACCACGCAATACATGGCACAAGGTGCCTGCATGGCCATGGAAGATGCCGTTACCTTGGGTGAGGCACTGCGTACCTGTGACAATGATATTGAAAAGGCCTTCGATTTGTACCAGCGTGCGCGTGTTGCTAGAACCGCACGCATTGTCTTGTCATCCCGTGAAATGGGACGCCTTTATCATGCCGAAGGTGTCCAGCGACTGATTCGCAATGATCTATGGCGTGGCCGTTCTACCGAACGGTTCTACGATGCCATGGAGTGGCTGTATGGCTGGAATGTTTCCAACTGCCTTGATGCAGCGAAAAACTATTCCGCAGACTGAAAACAGGCATTTTCAGTAATGAAAAACAACAGGGTAAGCCTTTGGAGTAAGGCTTACCCTGTAAACTGTATACCCTGAAAAAACCAGACATTAACAAGGAAGGAACTTAACATGTCTTACGTATTTGAACCGATGAAAACTGTCGGTATCCCCGTTACCGATTCTGAAGATCTATTTCCTGTACGCCGTATTTACTGCGTAGGACGCAACTATGCCGCCCATGCCCGTGAAATGGGCTTTGATCCAGATCGTGAACCACCTTTTTTCTTCTGCAAGCCCAATGATGCAGAATCTGTCGTGCCTGTCGCAGATGGTAAAACCGTAGACATTCCTTACCCTGTGCAAACCAGTAATTACCACCATGAAATTGAACTGGTTGTGGCAATTGGCAAAGGCGGCAAAAACATCTCTGTTGAAGATGCCGCCAAACATATTTTTGGCTATGCAGTTGGGCTTGACATGACCCGTCGTGACCTGCAAATGAAAATGCGTGAGGCAGGCCGCCCATGGGAAATTGGCAAGGCTTTTGATTACTCCGCACCTATTGGTGAAATTACGCCGATTGCCAAAACCGGTGATTTGAACAGTGGTGAAATCCACCTGACCGTTAATGGCAAAACCACCCAGAAAAGCAATATCACCCATTTAATCTGGTCGGTTTCTGAAACCATTGCAAATCTGTCCACCCTGTTTGAACTGAAAGAAGGCGACCTGATCATGACAGGTACACCGGAAGGCGTAGGCGCTGTTGTTGCCGGTGACACCATGGTTGCCAGCATTGAAGGCCTGAAATCCATTACCGTTGCTGTCAAGTAATAAGGTTTGACAGCTACAGGCATAACGCGTCGTGTCATACATCGTATTATGCCTGCACACTGAACCCGGTACGAATCAAGAACCGGGTTCAGTTTAAGCGATTTTATTCACCGGCTAGATTGATGATTCTTGCCAGCAAGGCTTTTTCCTTGCCTAGCATATTGGGTATTTGCACAAAAATGCCATTGCCCGGTGCCACCTCAATGGCCTCACCATTATTTCGCATGGTATCCAGGCGAATCAGCTGGTTGCCATCCGGATGAATAATCTCAAGGGTATCACCCACCGAAAACTTGTTCTTCACATCAATCGTGGCCCAGCCATTTTCATCCACTTCGGTCACCAGACCGGCAAACTGGCTTTGTTTGGAAATGGAGTAACCGTGCAGGTAATTCTGGTAATCCTGGGTTTGATGCAGCTCCAGGAATCCAGGCGTATACCCCCGATTGGCCAGGCCGTCCAGGTCTGCCAGCAATTCGGGGTTGAAAGGACGACCGGCAACCGCATCATCAATCGCCTTGCGATACGTTTGCGCAACACGGGCAACGTAATAAATTGATTTGGTCCGGCCTTCCACTTTCAGGGAGTCCACCCCGATTTTCACCAGTTTTTCGATCTGCTCAAGCGCACGCAAATCCTTGGAGTTCATGATATAAGTGCCATGCTCATCCTCCATAATGGGCATTAACTGGCCCGGACGATTGGCTTCTTCAATTAAATATACCTGGTCTGCCAATGGATGCCGTTTCGCCCCGCCACAAGAGGCAAAACTGGCGTCCGCCTCTTCTTTTGACTGCTGGAAATTAAAGCCGCTTAACAGTTGCGCATCGCCGGCATCGCTTTGGGCCGCATTATGGACCTTATAGTCCCAACGGCAGGCATTGGTACAGGTTCCCTGATTGGGGTCACGGTGATTGAAGTAACCCGACAGCAGACACCGGCCCGAGTAGGCAATGCACAAGGCACCATGCACAAACACTTCAAGCTCCATATCCGGGCATTCCTGACGTATTTCGGCAATCTCGTCAAGCGACAGTTCGCGTGACAGAATAATGCGCTCCACCCCTACTTTCTGCCAGAATTGCACACCCCAATAGTTGGTGGTATTGGCCTGGACAGACAAATGAATGACCGCATCGGGCCAGCGTTCCTTTACCTTCATGATAAGGCCGGGGTCAGCCATAATAATGGCATCCGGGTTCATTTCCATAACCGGCACCATATCGTCCAGATAGGTTTTCAGTTTGGAATTGTGCGGCAGGATATTGCTGGCGACATAAAATTTTTTGCCGCGGGCATGCGCCTCATCAATCGCTTCCTGCATTTTGGCGATACGTACAAACTCATTATTGCGCGCCCGCAATGAATAACGGGGCTGACCGGCATAAACGGCATCGGCGCCAAAATCAAAAGCAGCGCGCATGCGCTCAAGACCACCGGCAGGCAGTAATAATTCGGGAGATTTCATGATTCTTGACAAGTGTAGTAGTGTATTTGCCATGTGTGGAAATTAATCCCATGAACACATGTGCCATATATATTATTAGTCGTTTTATGAACACTAATATTCATTAAGGCAAAACAGTTTAATTAATAAAAATAATCAATAAAGATATAGCCGTTATTTTATTTGACCAATCAGAAAAAGCAAATAAATTCAATCAAAATTAAAAATTTATTATATTGTTTTTGATATAAGTGGCAGTAAAGAATAATTAATGTGCATATTACCCAACACTTCGGGTGATTTTTTTGTAAGCACTTAAGTGATTGATTTATATATTTATTTTTTGAAAAAAGTTGTAACCATTGTTTCTTTTGTAGTTATTTGTTACATATAGTCAGGATACATAACATCCTAAGCCGCTCATCAGCCATGCTTTTCTGTTACTCTAAAAAAGAGTTCATTCATATTATTTTTTATTTCAAATATATACTTTCCTGTGGATCGTAATTATTTTAAATAAAAAATATTAAATTTAAAAAACAGGAGACCATGATGAAAACATCCCGTATTTCATTTATATCCACATTATCTTTTACCGCCACCGCTTTATTATTCTCTGCTTCAAGTAATGCAGCAACCCTCAAGGAAATCCAGGATAACGGTTACATCCGCATTGCCGTAGCCAATGAAATTCCTTACGGCTACATGACACCCGACAATGAAGCAAAAGGGGCTGGTCCTGATGTGGCAAAACTGATCATGGAAAAACTGGGCATTAAGGAAATTCGCTGGGTTACCACCAATTTTGGCTCTCTTATTCCTGGCCTGAAAGCAGACCGCTTTGATATGGTGGCCGCGGAAATGGCCATTTTGCCCCAGCGCTGTACCGAAGTGCATTTTTCAGAACCCAACAGTTCGTATGGCGAAGGCCTGCTGGTTGCCAAAGGCAACCCGGAGAATCTTCATAAATATGAGGATTTTACCGACAGCAAGCTCAAAGTGGCCATCATGGCAGGTGCCGACCAGCTTGAAATGATGCAGGCTCTTAAAGTGGATGACAGCAGAATGGTGACCATCGCCAATAATGCTGATGCCATTTCCACCATTGCTACCGGACGTGCTGCCGCTTATGCCGCAACCAGCCTGACCGTTAGTGAACTGGCCTCCAAAAGCGATCGTGTTGAAGCAGCCAGCGGTTTTACAGATCCTGTGGTTAATGGCAATCCGGTCAGAAGCTGGGGCGGTTTCACTTTCTCGCTTGCCTCTGCCGATTTGCGTGATGCCGTCAACAAAGAACTGCTTGAAATCAAGAAAACCGACGAATGGAAAAACATTCTGTCCGGCTACGGTTTCAGCGAAACCGATATTCAGGAATCACCTAAAAAAACAACCGCACAACTATGTGCAAAGTAATCCACACCGCAGTTATGGGTAGCAAGTATTACACAGGAATAAATCAAGGTAAGCAGCATGGATAACCTGTTATCGTATGTAGACCCTTTACTTGATGGTGCATGGATTACTGTACAGTTAACCTTTTATTCCACCATTTTGGGTGGCGTGGTTGCCTTTATGGCGGGCATTGGCAAACTGTCAATAAATCGCGCCATCCGGTGGTTATCTATTTGCTTTATTGAGTTTTTCCGTGGCACTTCTTTGCTGGTGCAGTTATTCTGGCTTTACTTTGCCTTACCCATCCTGGGACAGGCAATAGGGGTGGATTTACGCATGCCACCCTTACTGGCCGGCACCATCGCCCTGGGGCTTAACATTGGCGCCTACGGTGCCGAGGTAGTACGTGGCGCCATTCAGGCGGTTCCCGAAAATCAATACGAGGCCGCCAAGGCATTGGACTTTACCCCAAAGCAAACCTTGTGGCGTATTGTATTGCCCCAGGCCATTCCTGAAATGATGCCCAGTTTCGGCAATCTTGCCATCCAGAACCTGAAAGACACGGCCCTGGTCTCGCTGATCAGCCTGGGCGACATGACCTTCAGGGCCGAACAGTTGCGCAACTATACCCAGGACAGCACTTCCATTTACACCCTCTTGCTGTTCATGTATTTTGGCATGGCCTTGGCCTTAAGTGCCATGATGAAAATACTTGAACGCTACGCAAGCCGCTGGCGCACAAGGAAAATTTAACATGTTATTTGGCATAGAGTGGGATACCACCAACAATTGGGTTTTTGCCTGGTCTATCCTGCCCATCCTTTTTAAGGGTCTGGTGGTTACCATACAGGCCACACTGGTTGGTTTTTTAGTGGCTTTGATACTGGGCCTGGTACTTGCCGCACTCAAGGGGGCCCGGTTACGCATTATTTCCTGGCCCGCATATTTCATTACCGAATTCATCAGGGACACGCCCCTGCTGGTTCAGTTGTTTTTCTTATATTATGTATTACCCGAATACGGCATTATTTTGCCGGCTTTCATGACAGGCGCCCTGGCCCTGGGCCTGCAATACAGCGCCTATACTTCTGAAGTTTACCGGGCCGGCCTGGAATCCATTCCGCATGGCCAGACCGAAGCCTCACGGGTGCTGGATTTCACGCCCCTACACACTTTCATGTTTATCATTTTGCCGCAAGCCATCCCCCGCATTATCCCGGCGCTGGGCAATTACCTGGTTTCCATCATGAAAGACGTGCCGGTCCTTTCAGTTATTGCCATTCTGGAGATACTGAATGTGGCCAGGATTATTGGCGACCGTACCTTTAACTATCTCATACCGCTTTCCATGGTTGGCATTATTTACCTGTTGCTAACCCTGCTGGCTTCAGCAGGCATCCGGTATCTGGACAAACGCCTGCCAAAAGAAGGAATTCCATTGAAATGAACGATGCCATCATCAAATTTGAAAATGTGACCAAAAAATTCGGCGATGTCACGATATTGGACAAATTGAATTTTGAAGTCGCCAAAAATGAAAAAGTGACCATCATCGGTCCATCGGGGTCTGGCAAGTCAACCATTTTGCGCATCCTCATGACACTTGAAACCATTGATGATGGTATCATTCACGTTGCCGGCAAACCATTATGGCATGAATACAAAAATGGCCAAACAGTTCCCGCCAGCGAGCATCACCTCAGGCAGATGCGCAAGGAAATGAGCATGGTTTTCCAGCAGTTCAATCTTTTTCCGCATATGACGGTCAGGCGCAACATTACCGAAGCGCCTATCCATGTTCACAAGTTATCCCACAAAGAAGCCAATGAGCTGGCTGATGAATATTTGGACCTGGTTGGCTTAAGCGAACACGCAGACAAGTTCCCCTCCCAGCTTTCCGGTGGACAGCAACAGCGGGTGGCGATTGCGCGGGCGCTGGCCACCCGCCCCAATATCATGCTGTTTGATGAACCCACCTCTGCCCTGGACCCTGAACTGGTTGGTGAAGTACTGGGTGTTATTCAGCGCCTGGCCGAAAAGCATGATTTAACCATGTTACTGGTAACCCATGAAATGCAGTTTGCAAGGCAAATATCCGACCGGATCTGCTTTATTGACAAGGGGAATATTGTGGAAGAAGGCCCGCCGGAAGAGGTTTTCACTTCACCCAAAGAGGAAAGGACGCAGGCTTTTCTCAAGTCTTTCATTCAAGCCTGAAATTTCTCTGGCCTGATTCATACCTAAAAAACATCAACTAACCGGAGCGGGTATGCCAGCAAGGCATACCCGTTTATATTTTGCGACGGATATAAGCGATTTTCTCCTGGTCATAAATATCATAAATAATATTCAGCATATTCCTGATATTGTCAGATTTATCCTTGGTCCGGGTGCTCATCATAATGGGAGAAAACGCATGGTCATCCACAATGGGAATAAATGCGATATCCTGTACATTGACCCTGGCAAGACCTTCAGGGACCAGTGAAACCCCTTCTCCGGCGGCAACCAGGCCCATGGCTATATGCAATTCCCTGGCCTCAAACAGCCTTTCTGGTTGCAAGCCAATGAACTTGAATATTTCCAGTACCTGATCGGCAAAACTGGGCCTTGGCTTTTGGGGATAGATAATGATTTTTTCACTGACAATTTGATCAAGCGTGATTTCTTTCCTGCCAATAAACCGATGATTGAACGGAACGGCCAATACCAACGGCTCCTTTCTTAAAACAATACGCCGAACACTCGGATCCTGCAGGTAAAGACGCCCGAAACCAATATCAATGTCACCTTCTTTCAGGGCATGTATCTGCTCCATGGTGGTCATTTCAAACAGCTCCAGCGCTATATTGCCGTATCGTTGCCGGAAAATATTGATGATTTGCGGCAGTTTGCCATACAGGGTCGAAGCCACATAGGCCACCCTCAGGCTTTCATTGACATTGCCCAACCTTTGGGTCATGAGTTTCAGCTCATTGACCTGCACCAGCAATTGTTTGGCATGCTCATAAAAAAATTCCCCTGCCATGGTTGTTTTCAAGGGCCGGACTCCCCTTTCAAACAGCTTGACGCCCAGCTCTTCTTCCAGCTGCTGGATTTGCCGGCTTAATGGCGGCTGGGCAATAAAAAGTTTTTCAGCTGCGCGAGTGAAATTCTTCTCCTCGGCAACCGCAACAAAATAGCGCAAATGTCTTAATTCCAACTCAATACCTTTAAAGTATGAAAAACATACTGAAACAGTCTTAGACAAGCTAACCGATCAAGATTAACCTTACGTCAAAATAATAAAAACCACCACCAAAATAACAGATATTGATTTAAATTTAAAGTTAACTGGATTTGTCAAAGGAGATAACATGAACCACGCTCAAATAGATCAACTGGTTAAAACCTTCATTCAGGACAAGGCAGAAGGCGATGTCAACCATCGCGTACAAACCGTTGTTGTCCGTTTGCTGGGCGATCTTTTCAAGGCCATTGAAGATCTTGACCTTCAGCCTGCTGAAATCTGGAAAGGCATTGAATACCTGACGGATGCCGGAAAAGCCAATGAGTTGGGCTTGCTGGCCGCAGGCCTGGGCCTGGAGCGCTTTATTGACATTCGGTCTGATGAAGCGGAAGCAAGACTGGGCCTGACTGGCGGAACACCCAGGACTATTGAAGGTCCATTATATGTTGCCGGTGCCCCCGAGAGTATAGGATTTACCCGTATGGATGATGGCACCGAAAGCGACAAGGCTGACCCGTTGATCATCGAAGGTACGGTTTATGATGCAGACGGCAAACCCCTGCAAAATGCCAAAGTTGAAATCTGGCATGCCAATACCAAAGGCTGTTATTCCTATTTTGACAAGTCCCAATCCGCTTTCAATTTGCGCCGTACCATCTACACCGACGCCAATGGCCACTACAAGGCACAAAGTATCATGCCCGTCGGCTATGCCTGTCCTCCTGAAGGCACCACCCAGGCGTTACTCGATATGCTTGGCCGTCACGGCAATCGTCCCGCCCATATCCATTATTTCATCTCGGCTCCCGGGCATCGCAAACTGACAACCCAGATCAATATCGATGGTGATGAATATCTGTGGGACGATTTTGCTTTTGCCAGCCGCGAAGGCCTGGTTCCACCTGTTAATGAAATCACCGATCCAGACCTGATTAAACAAAACGGCCTTGAACGTCCCTACAAAAACATCGTCTTTGATATTCATTTGTTGAAAGACATCCAGGAAGCCCCCTCTTCCGTTGTTGAGCGCCGCAGGGCTGCAGCCTGACACCCGGCTTTCCTGCCCACACCCCCCATTCAATTCCAATTGCCTGCCGCCCCTGGCCGCAGGCAAGCCAGATTTTTGCTTAAAAATGGAGAAAGCTGATGACTGCAGCACTGGAAACCCAGATAAATATCGACAATTTACTGATTGAAGACAAGGAAAAAGGCGACTATCGCGTCCACCGAAGCATCTTCACCAATCAGGAGTTGTTTGAACTGGAAATGAAACACATATTCGAAGGTAACTGGATTTACCTCGCCCATGAAAGCCAGATTCCGGAAATCAATGATTATTACACCACTTATATGGGACGCCAGCCCATAATTATTGCCCGCAACCGTCAGGGGGAACTGAACGCCTTCATTAATGCCTGTTCGCACCGGGGTGCGCAATTGTGCCGTTTCAAACGCGGCAACAAGGCAACCTATACCTGCCAGTTTCACGGCTGGACATTCAACAACAGTGGCAAACTGCTGAAAGTAAAGGATCCTGTTGAGGCCGGTTACCCGGAATGCTTCAACAAGGACGGCTCACATGACCTGAAAAAAGTGGCCCGTTTTGAGAACTATCGTGGCTTTCTGTTTGGCAGCCTGAACGAAGACGTCGTGCCCCTTGAAGAATTCCTGGGTGAGGCGGCAAAAATCATTGACATGATTGTAGACCAGTCGCCAGAAGGCCTTGAAGTGCTCAAAGGCTCTTCAACCTATACCTATGAAGGCAACTGGAAACTGACGGCCGAGAATGGCGCCGATGGCTACCATGTAACAGCGGTTCACTGGAATTATGCGGCAACCACCAACCAGCGCAAGGAAAAAGAAGCCCAGGAAGACAAAATCCGGGCCATGAGCGCCGGAAAATGGGGTCAGCAAGGCGGTGGTTTCTACGCTTTTGATTATGGTCATATGCTTTTGTGGACACAGTGGGCCAACCCTGAAGACCGCCCCAATTTCCCCAAAAAAGAAGACTACATCAAGAATTTTGGTGAAGAAAAAGCCAAATGGATGATTGAACGTTCACGCAACCTGTGCCTATACCCCAACGTTTACCTGATGGACCAGTTCGGTTCACAAATCCGGGTATTGCGCCCCCTGTCCGTTGACAAAACCGAAGTCACCATTTACTGCATTGCCCCCAAGGGTGAAAACAAGGAAGCCAGGGCCCGTCGCATCCGCCAATATGAAGACTTTTTCAATGCCAGCGGAATGGCCACCCCCGATGATCTGGAAGAGTTCCGCTCCTGCCAGGCTGGCTATAACGGCATTGCCATGGAGTGGAATGACATGAGCCGCGGTTCCGTACACTGGATCGATGGCCCCGATGAGGCAGCCGAAACCCTGGGACTGAAACCGGTCCTGAGCGGCCTGAAAACCGAAGATGAAGGCCTTTATACCGTTCAGCACAGATATTGGTCAGAAGTCATGAAAAAAGCTCTTGCACAGCAACAGGAGAAAAATTAATGAGCGCTATTCCTTACGAAACCATACAGCAATTCCTGTACAAAGAAGCACGCCTGCTTGATGATGCACAATGGGATGAGTGGTTAAACTGCTATGACCAGGATGCGCAATTCTGGATGCCCGCCTGGGACGATAACGATACCCTGACCACCAATCCCGAGCAGGAAATCTCCCTGATTTACTACCCTGACAGGGGTGGACTGGAAGACCGTGTTTTCAGGATCAAGACAGAGCGTTCCAGCGCCACATTGCCTGATACCCGTACCAGCCACAATATTTCCAACCTGGAAATTGAATCACAGGAAGGCAAGGTGGTGACCGTCCGGTTCAACTGGCATACACTGAGCTTTCGTTACAAAACCTGCTACAGTTATTTTGGCATGTCCCGTTACACGATTGATTTTTCCAATGCCGAACCCCTCATAAAACGCAAATATGTGGTTCTGAAAAACGATTACATCAACCAGCTGATTGATATTTATCACATTTAAATTCGGTGCCTGTCCGGCTAAGGACAGGCTTGCCCGAAAGCATTTTATTCATCTATCCCAAAACCCAGGAGAAATGTTGTGGAGCATACTATTGCACTGCAGTTTGAAGATGGTATAACCCGCTTCATTAGCTGTAAATCAGGCGAAACCGTGGCAGATGCCGCCTATCGCCAAAAGCTGAACATTCCATTGGATTGCCGCGACGGCGCTTGTGGCACATGCCGCAGCTTCTGCGAATCAGGCAATTACGACATGCCGGCAGAACTTTATATTGAAGATGCTCTGACTGAAGAAGAAGCGGAGCAAGGGTTTGTCCTGACCTGCCAGATGCGACCTACTTCCGACTGTGTGGTCAAGATTAACGCCTCTTCTGAAGCCTGCAAGACAGGCGTCACCCGTTTTGAAGGCACGCTTTCTTCGCTTGAAAAAGTTTCCGATTCAACGATTGCCTTCAGCATTCATCTTCCCAACCCGGAAAACCTGATTTACTTGCCCGGCCAATATGTCAACGTCCAGATTCCCGGAACGGACCTGACCCGTTCGTATTCATTCAGCTCGGCCCCTATGGACAAGAACAGCAGCTTTGTCGTACGCAATGTACCCCAAGGCAAAATGAGCACGTACCTGACCACCCAGGCCCAGGTTGGCCAGCCCATTTCGTTTACCGGCCCGTATGGCAGTTTTTACCTGCGCCCGGTCGTGCGCCCTGCCCTGTTCCTGGCGGGTGGTACCGGTATTGCCCCTTTCCTGTCCATGCTTGACAGTCTGGAAGTATCCGGTTGCCATTATCCAATCAACCTGGTTTTTGGCGTCACCAATGATGAAGACCTGGTAGAACTTGAAAAACTGGATCGCCTGAGTGAAAAACACGACTGGTTCAACTATACAACCTGTGTCGTGGCTGAAGAAAGCCGGCACCCAAGAAAAGGGTATGTCACACAGCATATCGAAAAAGAATGGCTGAATGAAGGGGATGTTGATATTTACCTGTGCGGCCCGGTACCCATGGTGGAAGCCGTGCGCGGCTGGCTGGAACAGGAAAATCTGACACCCAAAAACTTCCATTATGAAAAATTTTCACCCAGCGAGGCATGATTCATGAACCGGAATGCACGCTTTGAAAACAAGGTTGTCATTGTTACTGGCGCTGCCCAGGGCATTGGTGAAGGCGTGGCCTGCGCCATTGCCGCTGAAGGTGGCAAAGTGATTCTGGCAGACCGCAACCTGCTGGTGCAGGACGTTGCCAAACGCATTAATAACAATAACGGTCAAGCGCATGCGGTACTGGCTGACCTGGAAACCTGGGAAGGTGCCCAGGCAGTCGCCCAAAGTGCCCTTGAGATATACGGCAAAATTGATGTCTCGATTCATAACGTAGGAGGCACCATCTGGGCCAAACCCTATCAGGAATATGCGCCCGACGAAATCCTGGCAGAAGTGAACCGTTCTTTGTTTCCCACGCTATGGAGCTGCCGCGCCGTTTTGCCCACCATGATCAGCCAGAAAAGCGGTGTTATTGTGAACATTTCATCCATTGCCACGCGCAGTATCCATCGCATCCCCTACGCGGCAGCCAAAGGCGGTGTCAATGCCATGACCATGAGCCTTGCCATGGAGCATGCTGAAAACAACATTCGCATCAACGCGATTGCCACGGGAGGCACCGAAGCGCCACCGCGTCAAATACCCCGCAACCCAAAACCGTTATCAGAACAGGAGAAAGTCTGGTACCAGGCCATTGTTGACCAGACGGTATCAAGCAGCCTGATGAAGCGCTATGGGACCATACAGGAACAGATTAACGCCATTCTTTTCCTGGCCTCTGATGAAGCCAGCTACATCACCGGCACGGTGTTGCCTGTTGGCGGCGGCGACCTGGGAATGGGGTAAACCGTCATGAATGACAGGCTAGACAAGGTACATACCGGGCAAAAATATCCCTTAAAACAAAAAACCACTGATTGGTCAATTTCCGCTATCGTTTCCGGATTCCTGGCCGTACTTATTTCCTATGCCGGCCCCCTGGTTATATTTTTCCAGGCGGCCTCCATGGGCAATATTTCCAATGACATGATGGTTTCATGGGTCTGGGGCATTTCCATCGGTGCCGGCATTTCGGGTATTTTTCTTAGCTGGTGGCTTAAAGTACCTGTGGTCACCGCTTGGTCAGCCCCCGGCACGGTGTTGCTGATATCCCTTTTCCCGGAAATTACCATGGGCCAGGTCGTGGGTACTTACCTGAGTTCGGCCCTGCTGCTGTTTATCATTGGTATTACCGGCTACTTTGACAAGGCGGTTCGCCTGATTCCCCAGGGCATTGCCGCGGGCATGATTGCCGGTATTTTATTGCAGTTCGGGCTGCGGGCCTTTGAGGCCAGCGCCCTGTCCCCCTTGCTGTCCGTGGGGATGATTCTGGCCTATATTCTGTCCCGGCGTTACCTGCCCCGCTACAACATTGTCATTGTAGCCATTGTGGGTTTTACCATTGCCTTTTTACTGGACAAAACCAACCTGGGCATTTTGTCCCCAAAATTGGCCATGCCGGTTTTGATTGCGCCCGAGTTTGATCTGGCGACATTCCTGAGCTTTACCATCCCGCTCACCCTGGTCAGCCTGACCGGCCAATTCCTGCCTGGCATGACGATCCTGAATCTGGCGGGATACCGGGTACCGGCCAAGGCCATTATTGTTATTACTGCCCTGGCCTCTGCAATGGTTGCCTTTACCGGTGGTATCACCATTGTCCTGGCTGCCATTACAGCGGCCATCTGCACCGGTAAAGATGCCCACGAAGACCCGAGTAAAAGGTATGTCGCTGGCATTTCAAACGGGCTTTTCTATCTCATCGGCGGGCTTTTCGCGGGCACCATCGTGATGCTCTTCACGGCCTTGCCCAAGGAACTGATTACCATTCTGGCCGGACTGGCCCTGATTGGCGCCATTACAGCCAACCTGACCATTGTTATTGAAGACACGAAACACCGCGAAGCTTCACTGATTACTTTTCTGGCCACTGCCTCAGGCATGTCCATGTGGGGTCTGGGCTCGGCCTTCTGGGGGATTGTTATCGGATTGCTAGCATTTTTCATCATGAACAGCAAAACAGCCTTAACCGACAAAAAAACATCCTGAAAACACTGAGTATCAATCACTAAAACACCGCTTAATGAAATAAAAAAAACTCAATGTAACAAAAAATTTTTCAGTAACCACTTTTAAAAAATTATTTGCAGTTATATCAACAAGGAGGAAGGAAAATGAGGAAAGTTGACATAAACCATGTCATTGACGAGGCAAAATTCAGGTCGTTTCACTGGAATGTATTATTCTGGTGCACCCTGATCATTATTTTTGATGGTTATGACCTGGTTATTTATGGTGTGGTTCTGCCGATCCTGATGGATCAATGGCAACTGACGCCGATTGAAGCGGGCTCCCTGGGCAGTATTGCCCTGTTCGGCATGATGGTGGGGGCCATGACATTGGGTACGGCATCCGATAAATTCGGGCGTAAAAAAATGATTCTGCTCTGTATCATTTTATTCAGCCTGTTTACATTTCTTTGCGGCTTTGCCCAAACCCCCGGCCAATTTGCCGTGATGCGGTTCATCGCGGGTCTGGGCATTGGAGGCGTAATGCCCAATGTCGTGGCCCTGATTTCCGAATATGCGCCCAAAAAAATCCGTAGCACACTGGTTGCCCTCATGTTTAGCGGCTATGCGGTTGGCGGCATGTTATCGGCCGGCCTGGGCATCTGGATTGTGCCAACTTGGGGCTGGGAAATTATGTTCTATCTGGGTTGCATTCCACTGCTTCTGTTGCCACTGATCATGAAGCTGCTGCCCGAGTCACTGGGTTTCCTGTTACGGGACAATAAAGATAACCAGGTTAAAACGATTCTGGCCAAAATCGATCCTCAAATCGTTGCCACCCATCAATATGAACTGGTCCGCCAGGAAGTGGTTGCCAGGAAAATACCCATTCTGGACTTATTCAGTGAAAAACGGGCAATCAGTACCATTGCTTTCTGGATCAGCTTTTTCATGTGCCTACTCATGGTGTATGCCCTTGGCTCCTGGTTACCCAAATTAATGCAAACCGCTGGCTACCCTTTGAAATCAGGTCTGATGTTCCTGTTTGCCATGAACATTGGCGGCATGATAGGTGCCATCCTGGGCGGCCACATGTCCGATAAATTCAACCTGAAGAGCGTACTGGTCACCTTCTTCATTTTGGGTGCCATCGCCATTACCCTGCTTGGCTTTCGCAGCAACACCTATTTCCTGTATTTTCTGGTCATGATCGCCGGCGCAGCCACGATCGGCTCACAAATCCTGCTTTATACCTATGTGGCGCAATATTATCCCATGCATATCCGTTCCACCGGCCTGGGCTGGGCGTCGGGTGTGGGAAGAATTGGCGCCATTGTAGGACCCATGTTGGGCGGTGTATTGATGCAACTTAGCCTGCCCCATCACCAGAATTTCATGGCTTTTGCCGTACCGGGTATTATTGCCGCACTGGCCATTGCCTTGGTGGGATTGAAGTTTTACGAAACCCGAAAAGTAGCTGTTAAATCTTAACGCATCCTGAAAATTGCCTGGATGTTTGAAAAATTGGCCTGAATTGATATCAGGCCAATTTTGTTTATGACAAGCATTTGAAACAATAACCATGCGGGATTTTCCATTGCCATCTCCATCATCTGCGCTTGCCAAACCCGATAAAAGGTATTAAAAAGATCGTGTAAAGACAAACTTCATAAAGGATCACCATGGAAAAGTCATATCACCGTTTTTCGGAATTATTTGCCCAACTTGGTTTGCCGTCCGATGAAGCGGGCATACGCCATTTTCTGGTTCAGCATTCTCCACTGCCTCCCGATATTCTGCTCGAGGATGCCCCATTCTGGAACGAAGCGCAGGCAGCCTTGCTCAGGGAAGAGAAAATTGAAGATGCCGACTGGGCTGAAGTGATCGATCAACTTGACAATGCTCTCCGGGAAAATTTGAACTGAAAAACCATTCGTTCAATTGTGTCGACCTGCCCGCCAGACCGACAAACGGGTAACAAAAAAAGTCTGGTGTTATACCAGACCTTTTCTTTGGAAACTGCCCCATTTTAACAGGCGGGCCTTCTGCCGTTACTCTAACGTGAAACCCACTTTGATGGATACCTGCCAATGAGCCACTTTACCCTCTACCACATGCCCCCGCGTTTCCGTAACGGTAAACCATTGAATATTCCTGATGGTTTCATGGGCTTTTGCCAAGGCATTACTCACGGCATCTTCAATACTTGTCTTGGATGATCCCGTCAATTCAATTTGTTTATATACATGATCACTCATCACACTTCTCCTTAAACAATGGGAATTAAGAATATAGTAGTCCGTTAAGCTTATTTATTCAACAAAAGCCTTTTCCGTATTTCATAACAAATATCAATTTTTGAAAACATTTGATATTTATTAACATGCTTTTTTATAATAAAAGTTCATAATGAAACTGGCGGCAATATCCGTGCGAATACCCGTCACGCATTGTCATTACCAACGAAACCAATAAAACTTATCTAAATCAAACCGAGAAACCACCTATGAGGCCCATTATAAAAAACCAGGAGCAACTGAATGAAAAAGACACAATACAAGAGAATGAGGCTCAACAGGAACCAGACACAGAAGAATGGGCCAAAAGCAATTTAAGTTGGTTGAGTCAATCTGAATACCGAAGATACCTGGATTTACTTGAAGAACAAAACCTGATTAAGGATCTGGACAGCACTGGCGACTAGCACTAGCAAGCCTAGCCTATGCCACATACCGAAAAACCATTTTTCTTGTGCAGGATATTATGGTTTTTATCTGAAACCATAAAACTCGAATAAGACCTGATCCATTAAAACCAAGGTGATTTATTGTTTTTTAACCACAAAAAATCAATAAAACTCATAAATTCACAATATTCTCAGTACTTTATCTTGCCAGAAACCAGATAAATGAATTATATTACTTCTTCTTTGTTGCGAGCGTGGCGGAATTGGTAGACGCACTGGATTTAGGTTCCAGCGCCGAAAGGTGTGAGAGTTCGAGTCTCTCCGCTCGCACCATAAGAAATCATAAAAAACACCCTCTCCTTATCAGTGCATTCGTCACTGTCTGCCCCCCTTAGTCTGCGTGTTTCAAATTGCCTATTTTTTGAGGCCATATTCATTTTTTCAAACAAAACAAAAGCAAATCCAGTGATAGAATGATGTGTCCTGCATAATAAAAAACAAGACCTTGCAACCCAAACGGACATTTCAATCACATGAATGCCAGACTAGATTTACTACAGCCCTATCCCTTCACAAAACTCAGGACATTGCTTGCCAATGCCACCCCTCCCACACACAACACGCACATCAATCTATCTATTGGCGAGCCCAAACACGCTACCCCAGCGCTGATTGAAGAGGCCATTAAAAACAATCTTTCCGGCCTGTCTTCCTATCCGCCCACCAAAGGGGATCCGGCTTTACGCCAGGCTATCGCCAACTGGATAGCCCGTCGCTACGATATTCCTGCCCCTGATATTGAAACCCAGGTTCTACCCTGCACCGGTTCACGCGAGGCACTTTTTTCCTTCACGCAAGCCATGATCAACGGCGGACCGAACAGCCTGGTTGTTTGCCCCAACCCGTTTTACCAAATCTACGAAGGAGCAGCCCTGCTCGCGGGTGCCACCCCTTACTATCTGAATGCAGACCCCGCCAAAAATTTTGGCAGCAACTGGTCTAGCGTCACGGCGGATGTCTGGGAAAAAACCGAACTGGTATTTGTATGCTCTCCCGGCAACCCCGCGGGCAATGTCATGCCATTTGAAGACTGGAAAACCCTGTTTGCACTGTCTAACCGCTATGGCTTTATCATCGCCTCAGATGAGTGTTATTCAGAAATTTATTTCTCCGATGAAAACAAGCCAATAGGCGGCCTGCAGGCAGCCCAACTGGCAGGACGCCCCGACTACCCCAATCTGGTCTGTTTTTCCAGTCTATCCAAACGATCCAATGTTCCCGGCATGCGTTCGGGCTTCGTGGCTGGCGATGCCCGCCTGCTGGAAAAATTCCTGCTATACAGAACCTATCATGGCAGCGCCATGAGTCCGGTATTCAGCGCCGCCAGTATTGCCGCCTGGAATGATGAGGCGCATGTCGCACAAAACCGCGCCCGGTATAAAGCCAAATTTGAAGCGGTGTACCCCATTTTGGCCAACGTCCTGGACGTAAAAATGCCCGACGCTTCTTTTTACCTTTGGGCACGCACCCCTATGCCCGATGACGAATTCACACTGCAATTATTTGAACAAGAGCACGTCACCGTTTTACCAGGCAGCTATCTGGCACGCGATGCCCATGGCATTAACCCGGGCAGAAACCGCATTCGCATTGCCCTGGTTGCTCCTCTTGAGCAATGCCTTGAGGGTGCGCAACGGATGGCCCGCTTTATTAAAAACAACCGTTGAAAGCACGCCTCATCAGCATGTGAACCCATTTATTCGACACCCTTTTCCAACACAACCTCCCCACCGGGAAAAATATCATGAACTGCGCATTGCAAAACACAATTGAACAAGCATGGGAAAACCGTAACGAGCTGTCACCATCAAATGTCAGCCCTGAAGTGCGAGATGCCATAGAAACGGCCTTGGCCGGTCTGGATAACGGCAGCCTTCGCGTCGCAGAAAAAAAACAAACAGAATGGGTTGTCAACCAATGGTTGAAGCAAGCCGTTTTATTATCTTTCCGGATCCAGGACAATGAAATCATGAATCACGCACCCATGCAGTTTTATGACAAGGTGCCACTCAAGTTTCAAAACCATACCGCCACGGATTTTGCCAACGGCGGCTTCCGGGTCGTGCCACCGGCCATTGCCAGACGTGGCGCATTTATCGGAAAAAATGTAGTCCTCATGCCATCATATGTAAATATTGGTGCTTATGTCGATGAAGGCACCATGGTGGACACCTGGGCAACCGTTGGCTCCTGCGCCCAAATTGGAAAAAACGTTCACCTGAGCGGTGGCGTAGGCATCGGCGGTGTGCTGGAGCCTTTGCAGGCCAACCCCACCATTATTGAAGACAACTGTTTTATCGGTGCCCGCTCGGAAGTGGTTGAAGGGGTCATTGTAGAAGAGAATTCGGTTCTGGCCATGGGTGTATTCCTTTCCCAAAGCACCAAAATTTATAACCGTGAAACGGGTGAAATCACATACGGTCGCATTCCGTCTGGCTCTGTGGTCGTTCCTGGCTCCCTGCCTTCTGCCGATGGCTCACACAGCCTTGCCTGCGCAGTCATCGTAAAACGGGTTGATGCACAAACCCGCTCCAAAACCAGTATCAACGACTTGCTAAGGGCTTGATTGACATGACAACAGCTGTGCTTGACCTGGCCAAAGATCTGATCAGCCGCGCTTCGGTAACCCCGCAAGACCAGGATTGCCAGGATTTAATCTCCACCTATCTGGCCCCTTTGGGGTTTATTGCAGAAAACATGCGCTTTGAAGAGGTCGACAATCTCTGGCTCAGGAAAGGCACAGCGTCTCCGGTACTAGTATTTGCCGGGCACACGGACGTTGTCCCTACCGGCCCGCTTGAAAAATGGGACACCGATCCTTTTACCCCAACTGAAAAAAACGGCATCTTGTACGGACGCGGGGCCGCTGACATGAAAAGCTCGATTGCCGCTTTTATGGTGGCCACCAAAGAGTTTGTGCAGGCCCATCCCCATCACAAAGGCTCTATTGCCATGCTGATTACCGCTGACGAAGAAGGGCCTTCGGTTAACGGCACCGTCAAGGTTTGTGACGCATTAAAGGCACGAAATGAAAGTCTTGACTATTGTATTGTGGGTGAACCCACTTCAGACCAGCAACTGGGTGATGTGGTTAAAAACGGGCGCCGGGGTTCCCTCAACGGAGAGCTGATCATCAAGGGAAAACAGGGGCATGTTGCCTACCCACACCTGGCCCGCAATCCGATTCACCTGTGCGCAGCCGCCCTTGATGAATTGGCCAGGACTGAATGGGATCAGGGCAATGAATACTTTCCGCCCACCACCTTCCAGATTTCCAATTTTCATGCAGGCACCGGCGCCAGCAATGTCGTGCCCGGTGAGGCCCGCATTTTATTCAACTTCCGTTTTTCAACCGCCAGCACCGCCGAGCAGCTTAAAAACCGGGTTAACACAATCTTAACAAAGCATGGGTTAGAATATAGCCTGACTTGGACACTCAGCGGAGAGCCCTTCCTGACGCCAAGGGCAGAATTAAGCAATGCCATTGCCAAGGCGATTATGGATGAAACCGGTATCAACACCGAATTATCCACGACCGGTGGTACCTCTGATGGACGTTTCATTGCCAAAATTTGCCCGCAAGTGATTGAATTCGGCCCGATAAACGCCAGTATTCACCAAGTCAACGAACACATCGCCATCAATACGCTGGAACCCCTGAAAAACATTTACCGTCGCACACTCGAACATCTTCTGCTTTAATTATTTACTTTGCACTTAACTGCCCTTCATGACAAAAACTCATAACGAACTTAAAACCGTCCGGGACATGATCCGCTTTGCGGTCTCCCAATTCAACCAAGCCAAGCTGTCTTTTGGCCATGGCTCCGACAGCGCATGGGATGAAGCGGTTTACCTTGTTTTGCATACCCTGAATCTGCCGCTTGATACGCTGGACCCGTTTCTGGATGCGCGTTTACTCGAAGAAGAAAAAAAACGTTGCCTCAAGCTGATAGACCAACGCGTCAAGAAACGGATCCCCTTGGCCTATTTGCTTGGTGAGGCATGGCTGCAAGGACACAAGTTCATTGCCGACAAACGGGTCATCGTTCCCCGTTCGCCCATTTCAGAGTTGCTTTCAGAACAATTGACCCCCTGGGTGATTGATCCTGAAAATACCGCCGATATTCTGGATATGTGCACTGGCTCCGGATGTCTGGCCATATTGGCGGCACTGGCCTTTCCGAATGCCACCGTTGATGCGGTTGATATTTCCCACTATGCGATCCGTCTGGCACACTTGAATGTGGCCATGTATGGCCTTGAAGACCGGGTAAATGTGATACAAAGCGATTTGTTTGAAGCGCTAGGCCAGAAGCAATATGATTTTATTATTTGCAACCCGCCCTATGTAAACAGCACTTCCATGAAAACCTTGCCTGTTGAATACCAGAATGAGCCGGAATTGGCCCTGGACGGTGGAGAGGACGGCATGGCGCTCATCCGCCGGATTTTAAAACTATCCCCCTGCCACCTTAAAGATGATGGTTTCATCGTATTGGAAATTGGCCATGAATATGAAAACTTCATCAATGCCTTCCCGACCCTGGATCCTGTTTTTCTTGAAACGGCAACAACTTCACACTGCATCCTGTTATTGAACCGGTCCCAGTTGCTGACCCTGGAATAAGAAACTTCTTTTTATCTGGATTTATTTTGATTCGCTCTACCGGCCTCACACTAAGACGAGGCACAAAAGTATTATTGGATAACGCCGAATTTGTCATACACCCCGGAGAACGGGTAGGTATCGTCGGTAAAAACGGAGCCGGAAAATCCACCCTGTTTGCCCTGTTACAGGGTGAGCTGGATCAGGATGCCGGTTCGCTAACAATGCCAGACACCTGGCGCATCGCCAGTGTCCGCCAGGAAGTGGTTTCCAGTGACCAGCCTGCCCGGGAATTTGTCATTGACGGTGACACGCATCTTCGTGCCTTGCAGGCTGAACGCGCACAGGTGGATGAACACGATGGCACAAGAATTGCCGAACTGGAATCTGCCCTGATAGAAGCGGATGCCTGGAGCGCTCCCTCACGCGCTGAGCAATTGCTGGCGGGTCTGGGGTTCAGGCCAGACCAATGGATGAATCCGGTCAACAGCTTTTCAGGGGGGTGGCAAATGCGCCTTGCCCTGGCGCGCGCCTTAATGGCACCTTCCGAATTGCTGCTGCTTGATGAACCCACCAACCACCTTGACCTTGACGCCATGCTGTGGCTTGAAAAATGGCTGGCCGCTTACCAGGGTACGGTCGTGCTGATTTCCCACGATACCGAATTTCTGGATGCGGTGGCCAAAGTGATCCTGCATTTTGACCAATGCAAGCTGGTGCGTTACAAAGGCGGCTATGAAGACTTCCTGACACAGCGCGCCGAACGCCTGAAACAGGCACAAATCGCCATAGACCGCCAGGCACGGGAAAGCGCCCGTTTGCAAGGCTTTATCGACCGCTTCAAAGCCAAGGCAAGCAAAGCCAAACAGGCACAAAGCCGTGTCAAGGCACTGGCCCGCATGGAAAAACTGGCCCCACTGCAAATGGAGTCCGGGATCAGCATTCATATTCCCTCTCCGGCCAATATGCCAGACCCGCTTTTGGTGCTGGATAAACTGTCTACCGGCTACACCTGTGAAAATGGCGAACCTAAAACGGTTCTGTCCGATGTCACCCTGATGGTCCGGGGTGGTGCCCGAATTGGCGTACTGGGCGTTAACGGTGCGGGTAAAAGTACGCTTATCAAAACCATTGCCGGCGAGCTGGCACCGCTGGCTGGTCAATACAAGCCGTCCAAAGGGATGGAAATTGGTTATTTTGCCCAGCAACAGCTTGATATGCTGGATCTGGACGCCACGCCCTTGCAGCATCTGGCCCGGATTGCGCCCGATACCCGTGAACAGGAGCTGCGCAACTATCTGGGCGGTTTCGGTTTTGGCGGTGATAGCGTCAATTCCAAAGTAGCCCCGTTTTCTGGTGGTGAAAAAGCCCGTTTGGCCCTGTCATTAATTGTCTGGCAAAAGCCCAACCTGCTTTTGCTTGACGAACCCAGCAACCACCTTGATGTTGATACCCGTGAAGCATTGGCCACGGCCCTGGCTGAATTCAACGGCAGCATGCTGATGGTTTCACACGACCGGCACCTTTTACGCACCACCGTGGACAGTTTCTGGATTGTGGCCGATGGCAAGGTTCAGGAATTTGACGGTGACCTGGAAGATTACCGTGACTGGCTGAACCAGCGTAACCAGGCTGAGCGTAGCGAAGCCCGCCAGGAAGCGGCAGAAAACAACGGCAAGGACAGTATTGACCGCAAGGCGCAAAAACGACTGGAAGCTGAAGAACGCCAGCGCCTTTCAGCCTTGCGCAAGCCTTTGGAAAGCAAGCTCAAGAAAGTGGAAAGCGAGATGATCAAAAGCCAAAAGCGGCTGGAAGAGATTGACTTGCTCATTGCCGATGAGTCTTTTTACGCCGATGAGCGACGCGATGAGCGCGTTAAGGTGCTTAACGAGCATGGAGAACTCAGCAAGCGTCATAATGAGCTGGAAGAGGAATGGCTAATGCTGCAGGAAGAAATAGAAGCACTTGCCGTGTGACAGGCGTTCCCTTGCACACTTTCGTTCCCACGCAGGAGCATGGGAACGAGTACATACACGCAGATTTTCGTTTTACTCGTTCCCATTTACTCGTTCCCATGCTCTGCGTGGGAATGAAATCCTTGCACATGCCAGGGTTTGCTTTCAGCGACTCAGGCGTTTACCACCTGCTCCATGAAGACACGGGTTTTTTCTGCTGATTTCACCCCAGGCGCAGACTCTACCCCACTGCTCAAATCAATGGCGTAGGGTTTTACATCCCTGATGAGTTGCTGCACATTACCGGCATTCAGGCCACCGGCAATGATGATTTTTCTGGCTGGCAGAATTTCACGCACTTTTTCCAGCAAAGACAAGTCAAAGGTCAAGCCCGAACCACCATATCCTGCACTGTAAGCATCAAACAAAAAACCGCTGGCATTAGGGTATTTTTGTACCTCTCGGGCAACCGCGTCTGGCGAAAGCAATGAACCCCCGCCAACCCTTAATGCCCGGATATAGGGAAACTGGAACTGCTCACAAAACTCAGCGGATTCATCACCATGAAACTGCAATAAAGTGGGTTTGACATCATGAATGATTTGTTCTATGTCTGCCTGGCTGGCATTAACCACCAGCACCACGGCAGAAACAAAAGCGGGAATCTCGCGACGCAATAAAACAGCCTCTTGCACGCTGACTGCCCGTTTACTGCTGGCATAAACAACCAGACCAATGGCATCTGCACCTGCATCAGCCACCATATGGATGTCTTCTTTGCTGCGCAAGCCGCAAATTTTTACCCGTGTTCTCATAATGAATGTATGTCCAGGATGCTTTTTTTGTAAAAAGCCACAAACTTATTTGAAATTAATTACTTAGACCAGCCGGTGCCTGCACAGAGACTCGAACCCGGCTGGCACTCGGCTTGACAGCTTCTACTTGAAGGCATCGGCAGGACTGGAAAAACCGTCTCCGCCATACGGACTAGGTGAACCGTAAGGATCCGAACCGTAAGAACCGGCACCGCTATCAATAATGATCGTACTTGGATCAACACCGGAGCCCTGCCCTTTGTAGTGCATGACCACATCAGGCCAGTACATGACCAAGGCCACCATCAGCAACTGGATAACAATAAAGGCGATGGAGCCCTTGTAGATATCCCCGGTTGTTACCTTGGTAATCAGCTTGCCGGTTATTTTGTCTATGTAATCATCCTTGGCTGCCACTGAACGCAGGTAAAAGAGGGCAAATCCAAACGGCGGATGAATAAACGATGTTTGCATATTCACGGCCAGTAACACCCCGAACCAGATCAAATCAATGCCCATGCTTTCTGCAACAGGACCCAATAACGGTACCACGATAAAAGCCAGCTCGAAAAAGTCCAGGAAGAATGCCAGGAAGAAAACGGCAATACTGACAACAACCAGAAAGCCAAACTGCCCACCAGGCAATGACTCAAACAGGTGATGAACCCAGACTTGGCCCCCAAACCCGGTAAAAGTAAGGGTGAAGATGGTTGAACCCACCAGAATAAACACCACAAAACTGGTGATTTTGGTGGTGGTTTCCATAGCCTGTTTCAAAAGATCCAGACTTAACCTGCCCCGCGACATGGCCAGCAAAATGGAGCCAACCGCCCCCATCGCGCCGCCCTCTGTTGGCGTAGCCACCCCGATAAAAATGGTTCCAAGCACCAGAAAAATCAGGAACATGGGGGGAACCATCACAAAGATCACCCGTTCGGCAATACGCGACAGCAAGCCTAAACGAAGAAACTTGTTAACCAGGGCAATCACAAAAGCAATCACGCCCCATAACAATAGGGAAACCACCACTTTTTCATCAACAGGCGCACTCTCGCTGACCAGAATACTGTCCAGATAATAGGCAGCAACAGCGGCAATCAATGTAACCACCAGCAGGGATCCAAGACCCCGGCTGCCATTGGGTTCATTATAAACACGCGCTTCTTCAGGCAATGCGGGTGCTGATGAAGGTTTAATGATGGATGAAATAATAATATATAGAATGTATGTGCCAGTTAGCAAAAAGCCCGGCACAATGGCGCCACGGTACATATCGCCAATTGAACGGCCAAGCTGATCGGCCAGAACGATAAGCACCAAAGACGGCGGGATGATTTGCGACAGGGTTCCCGAGGCGGCAATGACCCCGGTTGCCAGCTTGCGATCATAGCCATAACGCAACATGATGGGCAGGGAAATCAAGCCCATGGAAATGACCGATGCGGAAACCACCCCGGTGGTGGCCGCCAGCATGGCTCCCACGACAACAACGGCAATGGCAAGACCTCCGCGGATGGGGCCAAACAATTGGCCAATCGTCTCAAGCAGGTCTTCGGCCATCCCCGATCGTTCAAGCACAAGCCCCATTAAAGTAAAGAACGGTACCGCCAGCAGGGAGTCATTTTGTACAATGCCAAAAATACGTTCAGGCAAGGCCTGAAGGAAGGCAAAGGTAAACTCTCCCATGAAAATACCCAGCAAACAGTACAAAATACCGTTTGCCGCCAGAGAAAATGCGACCGGAAAGCCTAACAGCAAAAAGCCAATCAGGGTCAGGAACATGATTGGCGGCATGTTATTGATGATGAATTCCATGCTTATTTCGCTCCTGCCTGCTGATCACGTTGTGCTGCTTCACGGGCAATTTCTTCCGCCAGCAACTCTTCTGCTGATTTGGTGTTTTGACGAGCCAATGGATTTGGCCCCTGACCAGTAAGAAAAGCCGCGCATTTTATCAGATGGGAAATACCGGCTAATGCCAGCAATAGAAAACCAAGCGGAATTAACAGTTTTATTGGCCAGCGAACCAAACCACCTGTATTGGAAGACTGCTCCAGCGTCTCATATGACAGCATAAAAAACGGCCATGACAGATAAATAATCAAGCCACAGACGGGAAGCATGAACAGAAACACGCAAACCAGGTCAATAGTGACCTGCGCACGTTCGGACATACGCTGTGAAAGAATATCAACACGTACGTGCTCGTTTTTCAGGAAAGTGTAGCCAGCGGCAAGCAAAAAGATGGCGCCAAACAAATACCACTGAATCTCAAGCCAGGCATTGGAGCTAAGATGAAACACTTTGCGAAAAACGGCATTTCCGGCACTAATCACCACCACCACCAACGTTAACCAGGTAACAAACTTGCCGGTAAAGGTATTGAGTGAATCAATCAGCCGTGAAATGGAAAGTAAAAAACCCATAAAGCTCTCAATTGTGAAACATAAATCTATTGATACCCAGGCGTAAACATCTTGAAAAAGATGCTTGCTGAATATATTTTATAAACCTGCCTCGGATGCATTCGGAGATGCAAGATGATAACTGATTAAACACATCTTGTAAGCTGAGATTAACCCTTGGCACAATTTTAATTTGACAAACCAGAATTGCCATGGAATTTTTTTCACGAAAACATACACCCCGCTTGGGTTTTCCTTAAGACTGAAGTAAAGAAAATAAAGGCTGGTCAATATTGAACTGACTGAATGAATTCAGTCCATATTCTTCGGGGTAATCAACATGAGCCAAATACAAGCCATCTGACATAAAGGTGGGCGCCGCAAATTTGCGATCTTTTTCCTGAAGCAAGGAGGCGACCCACTCGCTAGGAAAACGCCCTTTTCCCACATACACCAAAGAGCCGATAATATTGCGCACCATGTGATGTAAAAAAGCATTGGCTTTTAAGGTAAAGACAATAAAAGTACCCTGCTTTTCTATCTTCAGCAATTCCATGGTTCTGACCGGGCTGGCCGCCTGGCACTGGGATGAGCGAAAACTGCTGAAATCATGCGTACCCACCAGGTGTTCAGCTGCCTTGCACATGGCCTCAAGGTTCAAGGGATGAAAATCCCAGCCTGCCCTGCCGACCCAATGCGGTGACAAGATGCGTTCGTTCCTGAGTACATACACATAAGTCCTGGAACGGGCGGAAAAGCGAGCATTGAAATCCGGAGCCACTTCTTTGGCCCAACGTACCGAAATACTATCGGGCAACAAAGCATTCAGCCCCCTGACCCAGGATTCATCACGACGCACAGCCTGTGTATCTATGTGAACGACCTGGGAAAGTGCGTGTACACCGGTATCTGTGCGTCCGGCACAAATAGTGGGGGTTAACTGCGTTGTGAACTGACGTAATGCTGCTTCAAGTTTATCTTGTACCGTTTGACCGTTTGGCTGGGTTTGCCAGCCATAATAAGGGGTGCCATGATAGGCTACCCCCAAGGCGATCCTTTTTAATGGCGATTCGTTTTGAATATCCATAAACAGGCTTACTTGCTCTCTGGAGAATCAAGGTCAAGATTGATTTTTTCCAGTTTAGCCTTTAATTGTTCATCAGACATCATTTTCGGTTGCTGTGCGGCCTTCTTTTTAAGGACCGCAATCGCCACCGCAGGCACAATGAGCATGACAAGACAAACCGCAATAATCAAGACGGCCGTTTCATTGGCCATCCAGGCTGGTAAATTCATGACTACAGCTCACCAATCGCAATACGCAGCATACGGCGCAAAGGCTCCGCAGCACCCCACAACAACTGGTCACCCACGGTAAAGGCGCTTAGGTACTCAGGACCCATGGACATTTTACGCAATCTGCCAACAGGAATATCCAAAGTGCCGGTAGTTGCAACCGGCGTTAATAATTCCATGGATGCTTCTTTGGTATTGGGCACGACTTTGGCCCACTGTGTACCCTGCTTAAGGATATCGGTGATTTCATCCAGGGGAACATCGCGTTTGAGCTTGATGGTTAAAGCCTGACTATGACAACGCATGGCGCCAATCCGCACACACAAACCGTCGATGCGGACGGGGTCACTACCAAAAGCCTCACCACGGCCAAGAATTTTATTGGTCTCGGCTTCGGCCTTCCACTCTTCCCGGGACTGCCCGTTCTCAAGGTCTTTGTCAATCCAGGGGATCAGGTTGCCGGCCAATGGCACGCCAAAGTTTTCCTGCGGCAGAGCATCATCTTTCTGGGCCGCCAGCAGCTGACGATCAATTTCCAGAATGGCTGAGGCAGGATCGTCCAGCAGGGGTTTAACCGATGCATTGAGCAAGCCGAATTGCGTGATGAGTTCGCGCATGTGTTTGGCACCACCACCGGAAGCCGCCTGGTAAGTCATGCTGGTCATCCATTCAATCAGGTCTTGCTGGAACAAACCGGCCAGACCCATTAGCATGCAGCTGACCGTGCAGTTGCCACCAATGAAGTTTTTAACGCCTTTGGCAAGCGCGGCATCAATTACGCCACGGTTAACCGGGTCAAGTACAATAATGGCATCATCTTTCATGCGCAATGAGCTGGCAGCATCAATCCAGATGCCATCCCAACCGGCAGCGCGCAACTTGGGAAATACTTCTGTCGTGTAGTCTCCGCCCTGTGCCGTCAGAATAATGGGCAGTTTCTTGAGCGCCTCGATATCGTAGGCATTTTGCAAGGGATCTGCGCCTTGCGCCCAGTCAGGCGCAGAACCGCCCGCATTACTGGTAGAGAAAAAAACAGGATTAATAAGATTGAAATCCCCTTCATCACGCATACGCTGCATGAGAACAGAACCGACCATCCCGCGCCAACCGACCAAACCGACAGATTGTGTCATTTTTAACTCACAAAATTTCAAATTACAAAAAATTCAGACAACAAAAGGGACACTGTCACGCTAGTGGATTTCCACCTTCGCAACAAGCCCCTCTTGATTGTTTAAGTGCTTATATTACAACACTATATCAGCTTAATGCCTTCAATACAGCATCCCCCATTTGAGAAGTTGTAACTTTTTCAGTTCCTTCTTCATAAATGTCGGCTGTACGCAACCCTTGTGCCAATACCTGGCGAACTGCCTCTTCAACTTTGTCTGCCGCTGCGGATTCATTTAATGAATAACGCAGCAACATGGCAACCGACAGAATAGTTGCCAGTGGGTTGGCAATATTTTGACCGGCAATATCCGGTGCAGAACCATGGCTGGGTTCATACAGACCCTGGTTGGACGCATTCAGGGAAGCCGATGGTAACATGCCAATGGAGCCTGTCAACATGGCGGCTTCATCAGACAGAATATCACCGAACAGGTTGCCGGTAACGATCACGTCAAACTCTTTGGGTGCACGAACCAGCTGCATGGCGGCATTATCGACATACATATGGGACAGTGCGACGTCCGGATACTGTTTGGAAACATCAATCATGATGTCACGCCAGAACTGGGAAGTTTCCAGTACATTGGCCTTGTCAACGCTGCATAATTTGCCGTTACGCTTGCGGGCTGCCTCAAAAGCGATTTTGGCAATCCGGCGCACTTCGGTTTCGGCGTAACGCATGGTGTCAAAGCCTTCCTGCTCACCCTTGAAAGCACCATCTTCAGCAGTACGAACGCCACGTGGCGTACCGAAATAAATATCGCCGGTAAGTTCACGGACAATCAGGATATCCAGGCCGGAAACCACTTCTGGCTTAAGGGAAGAGGCATTGGCCAACTGCGGATACAGAATGGCCGGACGCAGATTGGCGAACAACCCCATGTTTTTACGCAAGCCAAGAATCGCCTGTTCGGGACGATGCTCACGTGGCAGGGAATCATATTTCCAGTCACCCACTGCACCAAACAGGATGGCATTTGAATTTTTTGCCAACTCCAGTGTTGAGGGTGGCAAAGGATGCCCGAATTGGTCGTAAGCGGCACCACCAACAGGTGCCTCTTCAAGTGCAATATCAAGGTTAAGCGCAGTGAGCACGCGCACAGCCTGATCTACAATTTCTTTTCCAATGCCATCACCTGGCAAGACTGCAATTTTATAAGTCATGTAAATATCCTGTTATTTAACCAAGCCGGCATTGCCTTCAAGCCATGGATGGCGGGCAAGACGCTCTGCCTCGAATGCCCTGATTTTATCTGCTTTTTGCAGGGTCAGACTGATATCGTCGAACCCGTTCAGCAAACAGTATTTACGGAACTCGTCAATCTGGAAGGACATTTCACGGCCATCAGGCGCAATCACGACCTGACGCTCCAGATCGATACGCAGTTTATAGCCGGAAAAACCTTTAACTTCATCAAACAGGCGAGACACTTCCAGCTCTGACAGCACAATGGGCAACAAACCATTCTTGAAACTGTTATTGAAGAAAATATCCGCAAAAGACGGGGCAATGATCGCCTTGAAACCGAATTGCGTAAGCGCCCAGGGAGCATGCTCACGGCTTGAACCGCAACCAAAGTTTTTACGGGCAAGCAAAATTGAAGCACCTTGGTAACGGGGCTGATTCAAGACAAAATCGGGGTTCAGCGGCCGTTTGCTGTTATCCATGCCCGGTTCGCCATGATCCAGATAACGCAATTCATCGAACAGGTTGGGACCAAAACCGGTACGTTTGATGGACTTCAGAAACTGCTTGGGAATGATCAGGTCTGTGTCCACATTCTCACGGTCCAAGGGGGCTACCAGGCCTTCATGTGTAGTAAAAGCTTCCATTTCGGTTATCCTAATTTTCTGACGTCAACAAAATGACCGGCGATTGCGGCGGCGGCGGCCATGGCAGGGCTGACAAGGTGAGTACGGCCACCCTGACCCTGACGGCCTTCAAAGTTCCGGTTTGAAGTTGAGGCACAACGTTCACCTGGCTCAAGACGGTCGGCATTCATGGCCAGACACATTGAGCACCCTGGCTCACGCCACTCGAAACCGGCTTCAATAAAGATTTTATCGAGGCCTTCCTGTTCTGCCTGTTTCTTGACCAGACCGGAACCGGGCACCACCATGGCCTGGATAACGTTTGAGGCCACATGTTTGCCACGTGCCACCTTGGCAGCTGCACGCAGGTCTTCGATACGGGAGTTGGTACAGGAACCGATGAAAACACGGTCGACACGAACATCCTGGATAGGCGTATTGGGTTTCAGACCCATATATTCAAGTGCGCGCTCCATGCCGCTGCGGCGCACGTCATCTTTTTCCTTGTCAGGATCGGGAATGCGATCTTCGATGGAGAGCACCATTTCAGGTGAAGTACCCCAGGTAACCTGTGGTTTGATATCGTTGGCATTGATTTCAACTACCGTATCAAACTTGGCACCTTCATCAGAGTGCAATGTTTTCCAGTATTTAACGGCTTCATCCCATAAAACACCGGTTGGTGAATAAGGACGGCCACGGAAGTATTCAATGGTTTTTTCATCAACGGCGACCATGCCTGAACGGGCACCTGCCTCAATGGCCATATTGCACACGGTCATGCGGCCTTCAATGGACAGGGAGCGAATGGTGCTGCCGGCAAATTCGATGGCATGACCGGTACCACCAGCAGTTCCAATCACCCCAATAATATGCAATACCACGTCTTTCGCGGTACAGCCAAAAGGCAGCTCACCTTCCACTTTGATGAGCATGTTTTTGTTCTTTTTCATCAGCAGAGTCTGGGTAGCCAAAACGTGCTCAACCTCAGAAGTACCAATACCAAAAGCCAGGGCACCCATCGCACCATGTGTACTGGTGTGCGAATCGCCACACACTACCGTCATGCCGGGCAAGGTTGCACCCTGTTCTGGACCAATCACGTGCACGATTCCCTGACGCAGGTCATTCATGCGGAATTCGGTGATGCCAAAAGTTTCACAGTTTTGGTCCAGGGTATCAACCTGCAATTTGGAAACCGGATCTGCAATACCTTCTGCCCTGTCTTTGGTGGGTACGTTGTGGTCAGCCACTGCCAGGTTGGCGCTTAAACGCCATGGTTTGCGCCCGGCAAGCGTCAAACCCTCGAAGGCCTGTGGACTGGTTACTTCATGCAACAATTGACGGTCTATGTACAATAAACAAGTACCGTCTTCTCCCTGGTCTACGACATGGGCATCCCAGAGTTTATCGTAAAGTGTTTGCGCCATTTTTTTCTCCGCACAACTAAATGAATAGCTTTGTTGGGTTGACAAAAACCTTTTCATCAACATTGACAATAATTATCGCTGATTGTCAGCACTTAACAAGCTCATTATTTATACTAGTATTGATACTACTATAAATAAAATATTCATCACTCATACACAAGGCACCGGGTCTTGCGCATTCAACAGTCTCTACCCGTCAAACTGTTGCAAAACAATCACATAGCTCAATCTTATAGGTAAAACCCGCCTGTTTTTCCAGATTGACAGCATGTCATAATGCACAGGTAAATTGCAGATAATAAATTTTTTTTCATATCAGACAAAACACCTTTCATCAATCACGCACTTTTCGGAGTAAAGCCATGCGCCAGACACCCGATCTTTCCCATTTTTGGATGCCCTTTACCGCCAATAAAAACTTCAAGGCGGCACCTCGCCTGCTCAAGGCGGCTAAAGGCATGTATTACACGTCTATCGATGATCGACAAATACTGGATGGCTGTGCCGGTTTATGGTGTGTGAATGCCGGGCATGGCCGTGAGGAAATAACCCAGGCCATGATTGAACAAATTAATACACTTGATTATGCGCCCGGTTTCCAGATGGGGCACCCCATCGCGTTTGAAGCAGCCCAGGCAGTCGCCGAGTTCATGCCAGAGGGAATCAACAAAATTTTCTTTACCAACTCTGGTTCGGAAGCTGTGGACACGGCCCTGAAAATCGCCCTGGCCTATCATCGAGCCAACAACGAGCCAACCCGCTCCCGCTTGATTGGCCGTGAACGCGGATATCATGGGGTTGGCTTTGGAGGCATTTCAGTCGGTGGCATCAGCGCCAATCGAAAAACCTTTTCCAATAGCCTGCTGCCCCAGGTCGATCACTTGCCCCATACACACCATCTGGAACACAATGCCTATAGTAAAGGACAACCTGCCTGGGGCGCACACCTTGCTGATGAGCTTGAAAATATCATCGCCCTGCATGATGCCTCCACCATTGCCGCAGTCATTGTGGAACCCATTGCCGGCTCTACAGGGGTGTTGATTCCACCCAAAGGCTATCTGGAACGATTACGTGAAATCACCCGTAAACATGGCATTTTATTGATCTTTGATGAGGTCATTACCGGCTTTGGACGCTTGGGTACGGCCACTGCCAGTGAATATTTTGGCGTCACCCCCGACCTCATCACCCTGGCCAAAGGCCTTAGTAATGCCGCTGCACCAGTGGGTGCGGTAGCTGCCCACGAAAACATTTACAACACGATCCTCAATCATTCCGCAGGAGGCATCGAACTCTTTCACGGCTATACTTACTCGGGACACCCCCTGTCTGCTGCCGCTGTCAAGGCAACCCTGGAACTGTACACAAACGCGCGTATTTTTGAAAATGCACAGGCAATGAGTGGCGTATTTGAACAGGCCGCACATGCCTTGAAAGGCTTCCCGCATGTTTTGGACATACGCAACCTTGGCCTGGTGGCGGGTATCGAGCTAAAACCGAGGGAAGGAGCCCCAGGCGCCCGAGCCGCTGAAGTTTTCCAGAAATGCTACGAACAAGGGGTCCTGCTGCGTTACACCGGCGATATTATTGCCATTTCGCCTCCGCTCATTATTAATGAAGAGCAAATCACACAGATATTCAATGTCCTTGGCAATGTCCTGAAACAAGTGGATTAAAAATCCATCATCAATCATCCATAAAGCTGAACGGAGCAGATTTTTCCAGCAGCAGCCAGACTTACCTCTGGCTGTTTTTTTACTTATCCGGTAAAGTATCATCTGTTACGGTTTTATCCGTTACACTAAGCCAGACAACAAAACGCAGTACCATGCAGGAAAACCCTTATTCGCTTTTTTCACAGAGACCCCCTTATAATGGTTGCATTTTCAACTATAAGTTCAAACTCTTTTTAAATTTATTCAAACGCATGACAACACTGAACGAGACACATAATCCCCAACTGCAAAGCTGGGTTGAATCAGCCAACATCCCCGGCAACGGTTTTCCCATCCAGAATTTGCCTTTTGCCTCTTTTCGCAAAGCTGGCTCACAAGAGTCCTTCCGTCCTGGCGTTGCCATTGGTGATCAAATCGTTGATCTGGCCGCACTGGCAAACCTGAACCTGTTTGAAGGCAAAGCCCAAGAGGCCCTGAATGCCTGCCGTGGCACCCACCTGAACGAACTGATGGCCCTGGGCCAGGAATACTGGTCTGCATTACGCCTGGCCCTGTCACGCGCCCTGCGAAGCGGGTCTGATTTGCAAGCCAGCATCCAGCCACTGCTGGTTCCCCAGGCCGATGCCGAATACACCACAGCGGCAAAAATTGGCGATTACACCGATTTTTATATTTCTGTCCATCACGCCACCGCTGTTGGCAAACAATTCCGTCCCGACAATCCTTTATTACCCAACTACAAATGGATTCCCATTGGCTACCACGGACGCGCCTCCAGCATTGGTGTATCGGGTCAGCAATTTCATCGTCCGGTTGGCCAATTGCGTCCTGCCACCGAAGGCGGAAAGCCCGAACTCAGCCCTTGCAAACGTCTTGATTACGAACTTGAACTGGGTGTCTTCATTGGCAGTGGCAACGAACTGGGTCACCGCATCAAAATAGAAGATGCCCCCAAACACATCTTTGGCCTGTGCATTCTGAATGACTGGTCTGCCCGCGATTTGCAAGCCTGGGAATACCAGCCACTGGGTCCATTCCTGGCCAAAAACTTTGCCAGCACGATTTCTCCGTGGGTCGTTACCACCGAAGCCCTGGCTCCCTTCCAGACTGCTTTCTCTCATCCCGCTGAAGACCCTCAGCCCCTTGAGTACCTGAGCTCTGAAGAAAACAGCAAGGCCGGTGCCTATGATCTGAAACTGGACGTTCTGATCAGCACCGAAAAATCGCGCAGCAGCAATCAGCAACCGGCAAAACTGGCCAGCAGCAACTTCAAGGATGCCTACTGGACCATTGCCCAAATGGTTACACACCACACTGTTAACGGCTGTAATCTGCAACCCGGAGACCTGCTGGGCTCAGGCACCCTGTCGGGCCCCAACCCCGAAGAGGCGGGTTCCTTGCTGGAAATGAGCGAAGGTGGGAAAAAACCCATCGAGCTGCCCTGGGGTGAGAAACGCACCTTCCTGGAAGATGGTGATGAAATCATTATCAAAGGCGTTTGCCGCAAAGAAGGTTATCCCGATATCAGCCTGGGTTCTGTGTCTGGAACCGTGCTGAAAGCCTTGTTCTAATCGCGCTTTCAAATGAAAAAGGACGGTATTCAAACCGTCCTTTTTCATTGACTGCCAATAATGGTCTGCAACCGGCAATTAGCAGCGATAAGCCCGCTGCCTGAGTGCGTGATCGATTAAAACCAGTGCCAGCAAAGCCTCGGCAATTGGCGTTGCACGAATTCCCACGCAAGGATCGTGCCTGCCCAAGGTTTGCACCATGACCGGCTCACCGGCCTTGTTCAGCGATTTTCGTTCAATACGGATACTGGAGGTTGGTTTGATGGCCAAAGACACCGTAATATCCTGACCGGTAGAAATACCACCCAGAATACCCCCCGCATGATTGCTTAAATAACCATCAGGCGTCAATTCGTCACCATGCTCGGAACCGCGCTGGGCCACAGACTCGAAACCGGCTCCGATAGAAACCCCTTTCACGGCATTCAATCCCATCATGGCATGGGCAATATCGGCATCAAGGCGATCATAAATGGGTTCGCCCCAGCCAGCAGGCAGGTTTTGGGCCACCACTTCTATGCGTGCCCCAATAGAGTCACCATCCCGTCTCAATTCATCCATGTAACTTTCCAGCTCGGGAACCAGGCTTTGGTTAGCCGCAAAAAACGGATTATTGGCAACATGGTCCCAGGAATCGAAAGGAATTTCGACAGGACCCAACTGGCTCATGTAACCACGGATAAGCGTGCCGAATTCTTGTTTAAGCCATTTTTTGGCCACCGCACCGGCCGCCACCGTGGGCGCGGTCAAGCGGGCCGAAGAACGTCCGCCGCCTCGCGGGTCGCGAATACCGTACTTTTTCCAGTAAGTAATATCTGCATGACCAGGACGGAAGGTATCCGAAATGGCCGAGTAATCTTTACTGCGCTGGTCCTGATTACGAATAAGCAGCCCTATGGGTGTGCCTGTGGTTTTACCTTCATAAACACCCGACAGGATTTCCACCTGATCGGGTTCCTGGCGTTGAGTCACGTGCCGTGAAGTCCCGGGCCTGCGCCTGTCCAGTTCCAGCTGGATATCTTCCGCTGACAATTCCAGACCGGCCGGGCAGCCATCAATAACACAACCAATGGCCGGTCCATGCGACTCGCCAAAATTGCTGACCGTAAAAATTTTTCCTAATGTATTACCTGACATTTTATTCTCTTATCCAAATTTTTTTATTTCTGCTGTTCATGTATCTTACTCAAGAAGAACAGCTTACCGCAATCTCATTGGCCCAATCGGGTGGCAAGGCGGCAAATTGCTCCATGCCCGCGTGTTCCACAAACGGGTTTCTTAACACCGTTAACAGGTTTTCAATGGTGGCCGGATTTTTACGCTTGGCATCCCAAATCGCCTTTTCGGCCAGATAATTTCGCAACACATACAAGGGATTCACCGCGTTCATGCCATCCACCCGTTCTGCTTCGTTTCCTGAAATACCGGCGATACGCGCCTTATATTGCTGCAACCATTGCTGCGCGGCAGATTTGTCAGAAAAAAGACCCAGAAAACGGGAGTCGTCGTGCATGACTTCGGACAAATATCTGAAACTTAAAGTGAAATCAGCCTTTTGGGCATGCAGCATCTGCCACCACTGTTCCAGCAGTTGTTCATCATCTTCCTGCCATTGCACCAGCCCCATTTTGCGTATCAATTTCTCACGGAAAGTGGCGGTAAAAACTGGCTCATAGCGATCAAGACATTCGGTAAGCGCCTCTTGGGGAACTCCCAATGAGACAAAGCAATTGGCCAAACGGTATAAATTCCACAAACCTACTGATGCCTGTTGATTCCAGGCATACCGTCCTTCGCTATCAGAGTGGTTGCAAATATGGTTGGCCTGGAAGCCGTCCATGAAGCCATACGGACCATAATCAATGGTTAAGCCCAAAATGGACATGTTGTCGGTATTCATGACGCCATGACAAAACCCGACACACAGCCAGTCTGCCATGAGTACGGCGGTACGTTTGATGACGCCATCAAGGAAACCGCACACCATGGCCGGCAAATCGGCATCGCTTTGTGCCACCTTGACTTCATCGGCAAAAAAATGACTGACCACATAATTCAGCAACTCACGCAACAGGTCTGGACGGCGATTGGCATACCAGTGCTCGAAAGAACCAAAACGGACAAAGCTGGGGGCCACCCGCGTGACGATGGCGGCTGTTTCGGTGGTTTCACGATAAACCGGATCATCAGACTGGGTAATGCATAAGGCCAGCGTGGTGGGAATACACAGACCCACCATGGCGGCACTGGCCAGATATTCACGCACTGAAGAGCGTAAAACAGCGCGACCGTCTCCCATACGGGAATAAGGAGTAAGCCCGGCACCCTTTAACTGCAACTCCCAGTCGCAGGGCTTACCAGTGTCATCGTGCCCTGCCACGGCACCCAGCAAATGCGCCCTGCCATCACCCAGCTGCCCGGCCCATACGCCAAACTGGTGACCACTGTAGACGGCAGATAGGGTGACACCACCTGGCAATGGTGCATTACCGGACATGATTTGCAGGAACTCATCACTTTCGGTTTGGGCTTTATCAAGACCCAGCAAGCCTGCCACATCGTTATTGACATGCAACAGGGATGGATTATTCAGACCACGTGGCTGCAGCCGGGTATAAAACTCGGGTGACAGTTGGGCAAAACTATTACTGACCGGCAATTGGGCAAACATATTTTATTTACCCTGTTTCTTGGTGGCACGGGCCACTTTCTTGGCCGGGCGAACGTATAGAATGGCACTTGCAAACACAAGCAATGAAAGCAGGGTTTCAGCCATGCCCAGATACATTGAGGTGGTACTTATATCGGAATACCAACGCACGGTGCCCTCCATAATATAAAGCAGGACCAGCATGGAAGACCATTGCATGGTGTATAAATTGCCTTTATAAACACCATATAGGGGGAAAATAAGCGGTAAGGCTTTCAGGACATAAATACTGCCCCCCGGCACCAGCGGGTCAAGCACCAGCTCCCATAGCACGCATAGCAGCAACAAAGCCAACAGACTGGCAAAACAAATATAACGATAGACCGGGTTCAGCGTGACCATCATGGGATGGTTGACAGAATAAACGGGGCTATCAGGTTCTGGAGAAGAAATTACAGGTGCTGGCACAAAAATACTCAATCATCATGTGGACGTTAATTACTGTATTATAAGCGCAGCCTGACTTAAAGGACGGTGATAATCTTGTTATACTGCCTTTAAATTGGCCACCTCCCTTACTTTTTCATGAAAACCAAAGACAAGCAAAACTATCTGGATCAGGAAGAGCACCTGGAGCAAAAGCAGGAAGCCCTGGAAGTACAAGAAGAACAGGAGCAGCTTTCCCAGTTCACCCGGCAATCCCGGTTGCTGTTTTACAGGGACGCCGTTCTGTTTGCTTTTACCCGACTGATGCGTGACAATCTCACACAAGTTGCTTCCAGTCTGACATTTACCACCGTACTGGCCATTGTTCCCCTGCTGGCGGTTATCCTGTCCCTTTTCACCGCCTTTCCGCTATTCACCGACTTCAAGGAATCACTGGATGCCTTCCTGACCAACAATCTTATGCCTCCCTCGATGTCGGAAAACATCATGAGTTACCTGAATACGTTTGCCCAACAGGCAAGCCGGCTGACTACTATCGGGGTGGGTTTCCTGATTGTTACCTCCATTATGCTGATGATGACGATAGACGAGGCCCTGAACAAAATATGGCATATCCGTCGACAACGACCAATTTCCCAACGTATCCTGGTTTATTGGGCCATCCTGTCACTGGGCCCCATCATGCTGGGTGCCAGTCTGTGGGCAACAGCCTTTCTGGCCCGGGAAAAATTTGGCCTTACCGATGATCTTTCACTGTTAAGCAGTATTCTGGTTTCCTTGATCCCCATTCTGCTGTCAGTCATTGGCTTTACCTTATTATATTTGGTCGCCCCCAATGGCAAGGTTGCCTTAAAAGATGCCCTGATCGGTGGCTTTACCACCGCTCTTTTGCTGGAAATCATGAAAGCCGGCTTCACTTATTACATTACCCGCTTTCCTTCCTATACGTTTATTTATGGTACTTTTGCCACGATCCCGCTTTTTTTATTATGGATTTACCTGTCCTGGCTGGTTGTGTTGTTTGGCGCCTCGGTCACGGCCATTGCCCCACAAATCCGGCTTGGCAGCTTCCAGCACAATATTCTTCCAGGCACCCGGTTTATGGCTGCCATTCGTGTTTTACGTCTGCTTCATGCCACCCGTGATGACAATCCACCCGGCCGAAGCACTGCCTTTCTTGCTTCTTCGCTAAAAATCAATCAGGACGAGTTGCCCGAAGTATTGGATCCGCTACAGGCAATGGGTTACATCGTTAACACAACGGGCAAAAGATCTGAACGTTGGGCACTGGCCAGCAGTGAAAAGGCCAGCCTAACGGCTCTGTCCAATTATTTTCTGTTTGACCGGCAAGCCAACCCTTTACATGACGAACCCGAAATCCGCGAGGCCATTCCCGCACTCATTCTGAGCGACGATAGTGTCAAATTGGGCGACATCATTAAAAAACCATAAAGAATCCAAGACAATGCCAGTATTCAATACACCTAGGTATTAATACTGGCAAAACCACTGTTTCCATGTCGCCCTGCAGCCATACGCGAAAATTTAACTTTAAAAGACCCCTTGTATGGTGTACATTTCTATATATCAAATTTCATTTATTACCGTAAAAGCAGCTAGGTCCGTTTAAGCGGCTTTCAAAAGCACTTAAATTATAAAAATACAGCTGGCAAGTATCAGGGAGAGCAATATGTTGAAAATCAGTGAAGTTCTGCGCGTTAAAGGCAATACGCTTTATACCGCCACACCAGATCAAACCGTTGCCCAGGCAATTGAAACCATGAGCATTCATGATATTGGCTCTTTGGTTATTATGGAACAGGGCCAACTGGCCGGGATGCTTACATTCCGTGAGATCATCCGCCATCTTAGTGACAACAACCATCAGGCGGGTAACACTACCATTCGGAAAATCATGGATGATGCGCCCGTTAGCGTTTCACCCAATACCAATGCCAGTGAAGTACAGCGCTTAATGCTTGAGCATCATGCCAGGTATGTGCCTGTCATGGATGGTCCTACCCTGCTGGGTGTGATTTCTTTTTACGATATGGCACGCGCCATTCTTGAGGCACAAAAATTTGAAAACTCCATGCTCAAGGCCTATATTCGTGACTGGCCCTCAGGCACACCGGAAGAAGAATAAGCATTAACCGGATTTTCAGACAATCTGTTACCACAAGAAACTCGAAACTCGTTCCCAAGCGAAACTCGTTCCCAAGCGAAACTCGTTCCCACGCTCCAGCGTGGGAATGCAGCTCTACCCACGTAGACGTCCCCACGCAAGAGCATGGGGACGAGAAGACCTACTCTACCAAACCCAAACCATTCAAAGCGCCCAGGCTCTTGGGCCATTCACGGTTACGCGCATGTTGCAATAAAATACGTGCCCAGGCAATCCATGCCTCCCAGGCAATCCGCTTGTCCCAGGCCAGGCCCCATGACTGCAAGGCTTGCAAACCGGCCAAAGCCTGTGTCTCGGCCGTTTCAAAATCACCACCAGTCAGTGCCAACTGTGCCAATAACAAACGCGGTTCACCCACATAGGGGTTATGGTCTATCACCGACTCAAGCATGAGCCTGGCCGTGACGCTTTCGGTCAAGGGATGCATGCGGGTAATTACCTGCCAGTATAAGGCCGCGGCTGCCGCTTCATCCTTGCGCTCAAGTACGCCCTGCCCTTGCCGGAAAGCGGGTGGAACAGGGATCCCGGTGTCTGTTGGCATTGCCTGCAATATATTGACCAGACGTGACAGCATATGCAAAATATTGGCTGGCGGTTTCAATGGTCCTGGCCACATGGAAGCGACCCAATGCGGTGCCAGCTCGCGTTTTTGCTGATAAGGATAACCGGAAAAAATTTCATCCTGCCAGCTATGCCATTGCTCGCCAACATCTGCCACCGTCATCACTATAAAAGCGGCTACCTGGCGTGGTGTGAGGTGAGTGATTTCACCCTTGTCATCTTCCAAATCAAGGCCTTCAGGACCTGTTCCCTGTCCATCCAGCACCGCCTGAACAAAACGGGTGCGTGAGATGGCACAAAACAGACTCACCCATGACTCTGCTTCCTCACCAATCAGGTCTCGTAGTGTTGCCCGTTCCTTTTCACGATTGAACAAGGTCAGATTGACATACTCATTGCCATATACACTATGAAACAAGCCAAGCATCCGTACTTCCCTGGGCTGCTCCCACAGACATAAAGCACGATACACCCCCAGCAAATGATGTTTAAAGGTACCGGCCTTGTGCCAATCCTCACTGGCACTGCGTGCAAACAGCACTTCAAGCAACTGGGGCAAATCGGCATCAATCGCTGCATAATTGTCAGCTAACAGATCAGGAACATAACGATGCAATTCGGGTAATGACATAAGCCTTTCACTCAATTAATTAAAACTACCTGAATGGGTAATTGTATAAGCAAGGATTTTAATCCAATATATATTTCCAATGGTTATATTCATATAATAAATAAATTCTTATTGCATTTATTCCTTGTGGTTATAATTTTAGCCAAAATAAGGCAAAAATCTTATAACGATTTATTTGCTAATTTAACCCTCTGTTTTTCTATCATTCACTTTCCAACCGGGATTTATAAAAAATGACTATTTTTCACGCCGCTATAAAGCTGAAAAAAACACTGCTTTGCGCAACATTAACACTAGGCCTGAGCACCGCACCCCTGGCTTTTGCACAGGAAGCCCTCCTGAAAGTGGGGGTTACGGTTGGTCCTCACGCCCAAATTAGTGAAGTAGCTCGCCAGGTTGCCGAAAAACAGGGTTTGCAAGTCAAATTGATCGAATTCAGTGACTTCATCCAGCCCAATGCTGCCCTTGATACCAAGGAAATTGACCTGAATATCTATCAGCATCGTCCATTCATGAATGCCCAGAACAGTGCCCGTGGTTATAAACTGGTCCCTGTTGCCGATGCCGTTGTGCAATTGATGGGGATTTACTCAAGTCGCCATAACAATCTGGATGAATTACCGTCTGGCGCCACCATTGCCATTCCGAATGATCCCAGCAATGGTGCCCGTGCCCTACTGGTTTTGCAGGCCGCCAGGCTCATTAAGCTGAAAGAAGGCGTAACCACAACCGCTTCACTCTTCGATATTGAAGAAAATCCCAAAAAACTTAAATTCATCGAAATTGAAGCCGCACAATTGCCGCACTCATTAAAAGACGTGGATGCCGCTGCCGTTAACTCGGCCTATGCCATTCCTGCCGGCCTTGACCCCGCCAAAGACACCCTGGCACTTGAGGATGAAAAAGCCGATTTCGCCGTGGTGGTGATTGCCGCCCGGGAAGATAACAAGGATGACCCGCGGGTTGCCCGTTTTATCAAGGCTTACCAATCCGATGAAGTCAAAGCATTTGTTGAGAAAACATTCCCAGGGGCTTACTTTACCGCCTGGTAATACCCGGTTCACTCCGCATGGAAATGCTGACTGACCTACGTAGGCGTTCCCACGCTGGAGCATCACTGCCATTAAGTTAAG